>VFQQ010000213.1_pt1 | contig 143736 bp, 113 predicted proteins | sample 3512341 | NCBI WGS metagenome assembly VFQQ01 (sample SAMN10412373, study PRJNA504923) | tailings metagenome | isolation source: Relicate 2 Philex TSF1 revegetated site | place: Philippines: Tuba, Benguet | collected 2017-08-29 | reverse complement strand
GCTGTTCGACACGATGTTCAGTGGCGACGGGCATGAGGAGTCTTTGGCACAGTTGTGACACAGTTTGTCAGCCGCCAGGGTGACTCCCGAATGCAATTCACTGACCCTCTGAGGGTTGCGTCGAGCAGGTCCATTTGTCCAAAAGAAGCCGGGCTTCTTTCGTATGGTGGTGACGGTTTGGACGACTTCCTGATGACACACCGCGGATTGCCTGTCCAGACGCCGGCTGTGATGGCCGGCGGCTAGCGCTGTCCGCTCACGGCAGCCTGCATGGGAAAGTCACTCGCCGAATATCTGAGCTGGGTGGAGGCGCGGCCGGGGCTGATCTGGCCGAAGCCGCCGTCCCCTGTGCCGCTGGACGCCGATCCGTTCATCAGGCCGCTGCCGGAGATCCGCGCGGTGTCGTGGTGCGTGTACGGCACTCTGCTGCAGATTCACGATGGGCGGCTGCATCATCTGCATCCGCAGGTGCTGCGAATGCAGGTGGCGCTGCAGAAGACGATCGAAGAGTTCCACATGTGGAACAGCATGTCGCGCAAGCCGGGCCAGCCCTGGGAGTACATGCTGCAGCAGTATACGAAGCTGATTGAAGAGGGACGTCTGGCGGGGACGAAGCGGAAAGGAGACACGCCGGAGATCGATTCCAGCAAGGTGTGGTTCAAGCTGATCGACCGGCTGCTGAGGAACGAATACGAGTACGATCAATCGATCTATGGCGACGAAGAGGAACTCGCCCTGAAGGTGGCGTACTTCTTCCATGCGATGCTGCAGGGGATTGAGGCCACGGAGGGAGCGGCGTCGATTCTGCAGCGCGTGGCGCAGGGAGGGCTGAAGCAGGGGTTGATTGACGACGGCCAGGCGTTCACGTTTGCGCAGCTGCAGCAGGCGCTGCAGAAGGTCGATCCGACGATGGCGCTGGGCGGGGTGGTGAACGCGGACCTGGTCGCGATGTCGTTTCAGTTCGGCATTCGTAAGCCATCTCCGAGCCTGTATGCGGTGGCCGCGGAGCAGTATCGGAACGCGGGGATTGAGCCGGGACAGGTGCTGTATGTGAGCCATCGGCTGCATGACGATCTGGCCGTCGCGAAGAAATTTGGTTTCCGGACGGCGCTGTATGCCGGCGATGAGAAGGTTTGCGAGGTGGATGTCGACGACCTGCGCAATCCGGAGATCAAGCCGGACCGGTTGCTGACGGAGATCGGGCAGGTGGCGCAGATCGTTGGCGTGTAAGGGGTCGGCGCTGGCGTCAAAAATAGGGAGGCGTGACAAAAGCCCGGCTTCTGAATGGGAACGCGGTTGTCACTGGCAGGACCCGCACTGCAGATCAGGGGAAAAGCCGGGCTTTTGGCGGTCGAACGAACCGGCCGCTGCGAACCCGGAAAAGGGGCCGGGTGTCATTGCGCGTTGGGCGTCATCCCTCTAAGATTCGGACGTGATGTCTGGCGGGCTGCCGGGCATTGCGAATTCCGCTTCTGCAACGGTGAACCAGCACAATGACCGCCTCCCTGCCTGCTCCGATCTGTCCGCCCCGCCGCATTCTGATGGGACCGGGGCCCAGCGAGATTTCACCAAGGGTGCTCTCCGCCCTGGGGGCCCAGACGGTCGGGCATCTCGATCCCTATTTCCTGCAGGTGATGGACGAAACGCAGGCGATGCTGCGGCAGGTGTTCCGGACACAGAACCAGATGACTCTGGCGGTGAGCGGGACGGGCAGCGCTGGCATGGAAACGTGCGTGGTGAACCTGATCGAGCCGGGCGACCGGATGGTGGTGTGCGTGAACGGGGTGTTCGGCGGCCGGATGGCGGACGTGGCCGAGCGGGCGGGGGCGGTCGTCACGAAAATCGAAAAGCCGTTTGGCGAAATCATCCCGGCGGCCGCGATTCAGGAGGCGGTCGACAAGGTGAAGCCGAAGGTGGTGGGCATCGTGCACGCGGAGACCTCAACCGGGGCGTGGCAGCCGCTGGAAGAGATCTCGAAGATCGTGCATGCGGCGGGGGGGCTGCTCGTGGTCGATTGTGTGACCTCGCTGGGCGGGCTGCCGGTGGAGATTGACGGGTGGGGAATTGATGCGGCCTACTCGGGCACGCAGAAGTGCCTGAGCTGTCCGCCGGGGCTGGCGCCGGTGACGTTCGGCCCGCGGGCGGTGGAAGCGATCGACCAGCGGAAGACCAAGGTGCAGAGCTGGTATCTCGACATGGCGATGGTGCGGAATTACTGGAGCAGCCAGTCGCGCGTCTATCACCACACGGCGCCGATCAACATGAACTTCGCCCTGCATGAGGCGCTGCGGATCGTGCTGGAGGAAGGGCTAGAGAAGAGGTTCGCGCGGCATCGTGCGAATCATGTTGCGCTGAAATCAGGGCTGGCGGCGATGGGGATTGAATATGCCGTGTCGGAGCCGCATCAGTTGCCGACGTTGAACGCCGTGAAGATACCGGCCGGGTGTGACGACAAGGCGGTGCGCGGCCAGTTGCTGAATGAATTCGGGATCGAGATCGGCGGCGGTCTGGGTTCGATGGCGGGGAAGGTGTGGCGGATCGGGCTGATGGGGGACGCCAGCTCGCGTCGGAACGTGCTGATGTTTCTGGGAGCGCTCGAGCGGTGCCTGGCGACGCAGGGGGTGAAGGTGTCGCCGGGGGCGGGGGTGGGAGCGGCGGTGGCGGCGTATGGGGAGTGAAGTGGGGATCAGGGGTCAGGGATCAGGGGTCAGGGATCAGGGGTCAGGGGTCAGGGATTAGGGATTAGGGATTAGGGATTAGGGATTAGGGATTAGGGATTAGAGATTAGAGATTAGGATTCAGGATTCAGGATTCAGGGGTCAGGGGTCAGGGGTTGAGTTGCGCGGATGGATATTGGCTTTACTTATGATCTGCGGTCCGAGTATCTCGCGATGGGGTATTCTCCGGAGGCGACTGCGGAGTTTGACAGCGAGGTCACGGTCGACGCGATTGCAGGGGCGCTGGAGCAACTAGGGCATACGGTGACGCGGATCGGGCATGTGCAAAGCCTCGCCCGCAGGCTGGTGGCCGGCGAACGCTGGGACCTGGTGTTCAATATCTGCGAGGGACTGCATGGGATCGCGCGGGAAGCACAGGTTCCGGCGCTGCTCGATGCGTATGACATCCCCTACACGTTTTCCGATCCACTGGTGACGGCGCTGACGCTGCACAAGGGGATGACGAAGACGGTCGTCCGCGCGGCGGGTGTACGGACGCCGAACCATTTGCTGGTGAGCAAGCTGGAAGATCTGGCGGATGTCCGGCTGACGCCGCCGCTGTTCGCCAAGCCGGTGGCCGAGGGGACGGGCAAGGGGGTTTCGCCGCTGTCGCGCGTGCCGACGGTCGAACAGTTGCGGCCCGTCTGCGAGACATTGCTGGCCCAGTTTCAGCAGCCGGTGCTGGTGGAGGAATACCTGCCGGGGCGGGAGTTCACGATTGGCGTGCGCGGAACGGGCTCGGCGGCGGCCATCATTGGGACGTATGAAATCATCCTGCTGCCAGCGGCCGAGGAGGGGATTTACTCGTACGCCAATAAGGAAAACAGCGAAGACCTGGTGCGTTACGAACTGCGGCGACCGGACGATCCTGTGGTTGCGGAGGCGGAAGCGCTGACGCTGGCGGCGTGGCGGGCGCTGGGGTGCCGCGACGCGGGGCGGATTGATGTGCGGTGCGATGCGGAAGGGCGGCCATCGTTTATTGAGGTGAACCCGCTGGCGGGGCTGCATCCGACGCATTCCGATCTGCCGATGATCTGCGAGGCGGTGGGGATCAGTTATGTCGAGCTGATCGGCGGGATTGTGGAATCGGCTGCGCGGCGGATTGGTCGATGAGGTCGTTGGCAGTTGTCTGGAAGCGGTCTGGCACGCGACGGCTCGCGAGACGAGCCGGCTAAATTGTGATTGAACTCTTTTGAGCGGGGGCACCCGTTGAATCGTGCATTATGCGAGTGACTCTGCTGCATCAGTTTGTTCCCGAGGGGGCCTCGGAAGATGAACGGGATGTGCTGGTGCAGGTGGAGGCGATCTCGAAATCGCTGGCTGAACTGGGACACACGCCTGATGTGCTCGCCTGCACGCTCGATCTCGCGTGCGTCGCTGATGAACTCAGCACGCGGCGGCCGGATGTGGTGTTCAACCTGGTGGAGTCGCTGGCGGGGACGGATGCGCTGCAGTGCCTGGCGGCGCTGGTGGTGGAGTCGCTGGGGCTGCGGATGACGGGGTCATCCGGGGCGGCCATTCTGAATAGCGGCCGGAAGGGGTTTGCCAAATCGCTGCTGCGTGCGGCGGGGTTGCCGACGCCGGCGTGGCATGATGTCGCATCGTTGAGGCAGGCGGACGATGTGGCCGGGCGATTTATTCTCAAGCCGGTGCTGGAGCATGCATCGCTGGGAATGACGGATGCGGATGTGGTGGACGTGCGGGACGCTGGTGAGCTGGCGGAGAGGCTGGCTGCCAAGCAGGCGGTGCTTGGGAAACCGGTGTTTGCCGAGGCGTTTATTGATGGACGCGAGTTCAATCTGTCGCTGATGGACGGGCCGGGCGGCGTGCAGGTGTTGCCGCCGGCCGAGATCCGCTTTGTCGACTTCCCGGCCGGGAAACCGAGAATCGTCGGTTCGGCGGCGAAGTGGGATGAAGAGTCGTTCGAATACGGCGCAACGGTGAGGTCGTTTGCGATGGGACAGGGCGATCAGCCGCTGCTCGATGAGATGGCGCGCGTGGCCAGCGCGTGCTGGAACGTGCTCGAGCTGCGGGGGTATGCCCGGGTCGATTTCCGGGTGGATGAGGCGGGCCGGCCGTGGATTCTGGAGGCGAATGCGAATCCGTGCCTGTCGCCGGATGCGGGGTTTGCGGCGGCGGCCGAGCGGGCTGGAATGGGTTATACGGCGATGATTGAACGCATCATCGATTCCGCGTTGGTGCCGAGTCGAGCGACCTGACGGCGAAGCCGTCGGCTTGGGATTGGTGGATTAAACGGTCGAAGATTCAGGGGGCCAAGACGTCCGTCAGGACCTGGCCTTTGGCGGTGGGCAGGGAGACGCCCAGCAATTTTGCAATCGTGGGGGCGATGTCCATGTTGGAGACGACTGGCAGCGTGACGCCTTCTTTGATGCCGTAGCCGTGCAGGACGAGTGTGCCGTGGAGGGCGGCCTGGTTGGGGAGGTAGCCGTGGGTGCCGCCGGGGGTTTCGCGGAGCGTGACGACATCGTCGCCGGCGGTGGAATCGCTGAAGCTGTAGCCGCTTTTGGCGGACAGCCAGAAGTCGGGCGAGCGGGGATCCCTGTCGGGGGAGTTCAGGCCGAGTTCTTCAAAGCGGTCGGGGCCGATCACGGCGTCCACGCCTTCGAGAGCGGCGAAGGTTTCCATCAGCTTCGGCTCCAACTCGGCCTTCTTCGCGGGGTCGAGCAGGTAGACCATGCAGCCGCCGCCATTGGCGACGGCGTAGGCCTGCTTGTCGGTTTCCGTTTTGCCGTCGAGCTTGATCAGTCCGGCCTGCATGAACAGGACGTTCGGGCGGATTTCGCGGGTGATGGGGAAGAACCCGTGGTCGCTGACGATGACGAAGGTCGTCTTGTCGGCATGGGGCGACTTCCGCGAGGCCGCGACGACATCGCGGAGGCGGTCATCAATGAACTTCACGGCCCAGTAGGCTTCGGGCGACTGGGGGCCGTATTTGTGCTCGATGTGGTCGACCTCGATGAGGTGGAGGAGCAGCAGGTTGGGCGGATGGTGCTCGAACAGGTGGGCGGCGAGCCTGGTGTAAAGCCAGTCGCGGAGAACGCCGCCGCCGGAGGAGTCGTTGCAGTAATCGGCGTGCCTGTCGACGGGGATGCCCGCTGTTCGCAGTTCCTCCAGCCAGGTGGGCGTGCCGTACCGTTGCCAGCCGTCTTTGGGCATGTCGGGGACCTGGAAGTCGAGCGTTTTTGCGTTGCGGGTGGCGGGCCAGATGATGCCGGCGGTTCGGAGTCCGGCGGCGTGGGCGACGTCGTAAATGGTGGGCGAGGCGACGACGTCGTCCTTATCGAAGACGGGGTCGGTCAGGAGCTGGACCTTCTCGCCCGTTTTGCGATTAAGGTAGGCATTGCCAAGGACGCCGTGGGCCGCTGCGGGGACGCCGGTCACCATGGTGGTGTGGTTCGGCCAGGTGACGGTCGGAAAGGTGCAGACCGTGCCGGCCGCGCGGGCGCCGGTTTTGATGAGCGACTTGAGGAACGGCATCTCGGCCTGGGGATCGTCGAGATAGAAGTTGGCGAGGCCATCCAGGCTGATGAGAACCACGCAGCGGTCCCGGACGGGTTCCGCAGCGCCGGCGGCAATGGCCGTGAAAAGCAGCAGGACAAAGCTCAAAACAACAGAACGCATGTCGACTCCCGGAAGCACGGTGACGGTCAGCGGCAGTTTACGAGTCGCGACGTGGAAACGTCGACCAAGCAGTCGTGAGCGGACGGGAGTTGACGCGAGGTTTCAGCATCTTTGGAGCGAGCCCTGCTCATGTGTCGCGTCAAGGCATGCGATCGGTTCGCATGCGAACCGGCTCGAGGAGCCCTGCGCGCGACATCTCGGCGACATGTGCTCCAACCGCTCTGATTGATCTCGCGAATTGTGTGGGCCTGGCTGGCGTGGATTCGAAATAAGAATTGAACAGGGAGTTCGGAAGAAACGGAGGGCAAGTTGCGCGGCGGGAGGCGGAATGAAAAAAGGCCCGGACTTGTTGGTCCGGGCCCTGGGGGTTCTCAGTTTTCGATGACGAGGATCATTCTTCGTCGTCGAAGTTGTCGGCGTCATCGTCGGCGGGTGCGGGTGCGGCCGCGCCCTTCTCGGCGAGGACCGCCTTGCGCGACAGCTTGACGCGGTTCTGGTCGTCGACGGCGATGACCTTCACTTCCAGCTTGTCGCCGACCTTGCAGACATCGAGGACCGACTTCACAAAGCCGTCCGCGAGTTCGCTGATGTGGCAGAGCCCGTCTTTGCCGGGGGCGATTTCGATGAAGGCGCCGAAGTCCTTGATCGAGCTGACGGTGCCGGTGTAGATGCGGCCGACCTTGATGTCTTCCGTGATGGCTTCAACGCGGGCGAGGGCTTCGTCGCAGTTCGACTTGGCCGGTCCGGCGATGGTGACGGTTCCGTCGTCGACGATGTCGATCTGGGTGCCGGTCTGTTCCTGGATGGCGCGGATGTTCTTCCCGCCGGGTCCGATGACCATGCCGATCTTTTCCGGATCGATCTTGGTCGACACGATGCGCGGCGAGTACGGGGAGATGTCTCCGCGCGGCCGGCGGATGGCGGTGAGGATCCGCTTGAGGATCTCCATGCGGGCGGTTTTCGCCTGCTCGAGGGTCTTGCGGATGATCTCTTCGTTAATGCCGGCGATTTTGAGGTCGAGCTGAATGCCGGTGATGCCGCGGCCGGTGCCGGCGACCTTGAAATCCATGTCGCCGAAGTGATCTTCGTCGCCGATGATGTCGGTCAGCAGGGTGTAGCGGCTCCCTTCCTTGATGAGGCCGACGGAGATGCCGGCCACGGGCTGGGTGATGGGCACGCCGGCGTCCATCAGCGACAGGGTCGCCGAGCAGACGGAGGCCATCGAGCTGGAGCCGTTCGACTCGGTGATGTCGGAGATGACGCGGATGGTGTAGGGGAACTTCTCGGCCTTGGGGAGCACCCACTGGACCGAGCGTTCGGCCAGCATGCCGTGTCCGATTTCCCGGCGACCCGGTCCGCGGATCGGGCGGGTTTCGCCGACCGAGTAGGACGGGAAGTTGTAGTCGAGCATGAAGGGCTTGCCGTACTCTTCGAGGAGTCCGTCCACCTTCTGCTGATCGCGGACCGTGCCGAGCACGACGGTCGCCAGCGACTGCGTTTCGCCGCGGGTGAACAGGGCCGAGCCGTGCACGCGGGGGAGGACGGAGACCTGGCACTCGATGTTGCGGAGGTCGGTGGTGCTGCGGCCATCGAGGCGTTTGCCTTCGAGGGTGAGTTCGCGGCAGACGTGGTGGTCGACATCGGCGAAGGCCGACTTCAGCTGTTCGACGGTGCGGCCATCTTCGAGAACGGTCGCGCCATTCGGATAGTACTTGGCGACGAGTTCGTCCTTGACGGCCTTGGTGGCGGCGGAGCGTTCCTGCTTTTTCGGGTTCTGCCGGGCGGCGCGGACCTTCTCAGTCACTTCGCTCTTCACGGTCGCCAGCCAGGGGTTGACCGGGGCGGGGGTGAACGTGACGGGCTTCTTGCCGGCCTTGGCGACGAGTTCGTTCTGCAGTTTGCAGAGTTCCTGGATGGCGCGGTGCCCGAACATGAGGGCATCGGCCATTTCCTGTTCAGGCAGCTGATCGGCGAAGCCTTCGATCATGAGGATCGAGTCTTTGCTGCCGGCGACGACGAGGTCGAGCTGGCTTTTGGCGATCTCGGCCATCGTCGGGAAGAGGATGAGCTTGCCGTCGATCAGTCCGACGCGGACGGCGGCGATGGGGCCGTCGAACGGGGCGTCGGAAATCGAGAGGGCGGCGCTGGCGCCGATGATGGAGAGGACATCGGGGTCGTTTTCACCGTCGAACGCCATGACGTTCGACATGACCTGGACTTCGTTGACGTAGCCTTCCGGGAAGAGCGGCCGGATGGGGCGATCGGTGAGCCGGGCGGTGAGGATTTCGCGGGTGGACGGGCGGCCTTCGCGTTTGAGGAAACCGCCGGGGAACTTGCCGGCGGCGGCGAGTCGTTCGCGGTAGTCGACGGTGAGGGGGAAGAAGTCCTGACCGGGTTTGACTCCGCCGGTCTGGGCGGCGACCAGCACGACGGTTTCGCCATACTGGATGAGGACGCAGCCGCTGGCCTGCTTGGCGATTTCGCCCGTGGTGATGGAGAGTGTTCTGCCCGCGATTTCTGAGGAGACCTGAACCTTCACTGATGATTCCTACTGATTTCTACCGACCCAACCGACTTGACGACTGGCTGTCGCCGGAATTCTGCGTCTGCTGAACATCAACTGTCTGAGGGATCGCCGGCGGCTTTCACGTTCGCCGCGTCTTTTCGGGCCTCAAGACACCCCGTCGGGGAACGACTGCCAGCGCCAGCGCTGCAGTCCGAACTGACCAACCCACTTCCAGCACACAACCGGCTGACAACAGGCCGGAAGTCGTGGGACCGGCCTGAACCACATCATTGCCAACGCTCTTATGGCGAACGCAGCTTCTGCGAACGTTTTTGCTGCGGCTTCACGCAGCGACCCCCGCGGCGAAGGAACTTCGCGTGCGGGGGGCATGCAGGCGCGTTGCAGGCCTGCGAAGCAACCGGACGGCGGCCGGGCGCGACAGGCGTCGGCCACCACCGATGTTGGGCACGAGCGAGACTCCGTCCCGAAGAGGAGCAACAGCCAGCACGCACCTGCCTGACGTCGCAAGCGACGCCGCCTTTGGCCTTTGAAGCGGCGTCCCGGAGTCAGAACCAGGCCGCCACCAGCGGCCTCAACTACTTTCTGAGATTCAGCTTGCCGAGCAGCGAGACATAGCGATCCGGATCGAGCCGGCGGACGTAGTCCAGCAGACGACGGCGCTTGCTGACGAGCATCAGCAGGCCGCGGCGGCTGGAAAAGTCCTTCCGATGACTCTGCAGGTGCTGCGTGAGCGAATTGATCCGCTCCGTCAACACGGCGATCTGCACGTCCGGGGAACCCGTATCCCCGTCGGTCCGACGATATTCGCCGATCAGCTCCGTCTTCCGTTCTTTCGTGATTGCCATAACCTTCGATTCCCAGCGGGTTTATCTCCACCCGCACCCCGATTGCACAATTGGTCGAAGGCGTAATCTATCAGGAAGTTGTGTTGATTCAACCCAACAGGCCGACGCGGAACCGCGCGATGGGCGCAGGGCCGCGAGATCGGGAATAAGTGGTCCCGATGGCATGAACGGACTGTTAGGCAGCGGACCGGCGGTTGTCGTCGCGGCGGGGCGAGCCGTCTGAATTTGGCCGGGCGGGCGCTCGATACTCATGGTGCGACGGTCGGCCCCTGTGGCAAGGGGCGGCCGCAGAACACTGACAATCGATCCATTTCGCCCCGCCCGCACGGAAGGGCCGGGTGCACCGCTGACGGAAGCCGGCGGTCATTATTCACGGAGGAGCTCGCGATGTCCTCGGAAGTTGTGCCGATCCGGCCGTCTCTCACCCTGCACGCCTCGTTCTGGGGCAAGGCTCTGGCAGGGATCAAAACCGGAGCGGACACGCGGGTTCTGGAAGTTGGCTGCGGACGCGGCGAATCGCTGGCGCTGCTGTCGACGAAGAAGATCGACGCCTACGGCTTCGACCTGGGCGCTGCTTCAGGGCAACTGCTGGCGCCCAAAAGCCAGTTTGCGTTTGGCAGTCTGAGCTCGGCGATGAGCTATCCCCAGCATCATTTCGACGCCGTGATCGTGCGTCCGATGCCGTCATTCCGCGGCGAACTGGCGACGGCGGAGCATTATGTCGCCACGGCCAATCTGCTGTCGTGCGTGAAGGCCGGCGGACGGATGATCATCGTCGAGCCCGCGAGCGGGCGCGACGGGTCGACGGCGCCGGAATGGATTGAGCGCTGGAACCGCCAGCTGGAAGCGTTCACCGTGGAAAAGAAGGTGCTGAGCTACCGCGACGGCGGGCTGATGCTGGCGCTGTTCGGCTGGCTGAAGAAGGAGCCGAAGCTGGACCTGCAGCTGGTTCAACTGACGATTCCGAAAACGCCGGTGTCGCGGCTGGAGTGGCATCGCCAGGCCCGGGCGGCCGCGATGCCGAAGACCCGCAACAGCCGGAAGGCGGCCTGAGAGGGCAGGCAATCAGAACGGGACGATCACCGCAGAGACGCAGAGTACGCCGAGAAGAGGGAGATGGCGGGTTGGTGAGCGGCGGTCCGCTGTGAAGGACGGGATTGATCCTTGGGTTGAAGTGGTGCTTCACTCATCAGTCCGCAAACGTCGTCTTCTCCCGTTCTCTCGGTCTCTGTGGTGAGTTTTCATTTGCGGGAGAGGGTTTTTGCAGACGGCAGTTCACGGTTTTCTGCGATATCTGCAGCTGGAGCGCAATGCATCTGAGCTCACGCTGAAGTCGTATCGTGAAGACCTGAACAGTTTTGCCGACTTCCTGACCGATCGCGTGGGCTCCACGCCGGCGGTCGAGCAGATCGACATTCCGATGCTGCGGGCGTTCGTGAGTTATCTGCACGAATGCAATTACGCGCGGACGACCATTGCGCGGCGGCTGGCGTGTCTGCGCAGTCTGTTTCGGTACACCACCCGTGAGGGGATGACGGTCTCCAACCCCGCGAAGGCGTTGCGGACGCCGCGGGTCGGGCGGTCGCTGCCGAAGTTTCTGAGCACGCCGCAGGTGAACCAGCTCATCGATGCGCCGGTCGCGAGCGAAAAGCTCGGGGTTCGCGACAAGGCGATTCTGGAAACGATGTACTCGGCCGGGCTGCGCGTGGCGGAACTGGTGGGGCTGAACGTCGAGGACTGGGACCGGTCGGCCAACATCATCCGGGTCCGCGGCAAAGGGAAGAAAGAGCGGATTGCGCCGATCGGCAAGTTCGCTTCGGCCGCCCTGGAGGAATGGCTGGAACTGCGTCGGCCTGGCGAGAAGGCGACGGCTTCGGACAGCAAGGCGATGTTTCTCAACCGCTTTGGCCGCCGGCTGACGATGCGGAGCATTGGGCGGATGCTGCATGGGCACCTGCAGCAGGCGGGAATGGACCCGAAGCTGGCGACGCCGCACACGCTGCGGCATACGTTCGCAACGCATCTCCTGGATGGCGGGGCCGACCTGCGCAGCGTGCAGGAAATGCTGGGGCACAAGAGTTTGACGACGACGCAGATCTACACGCATGTGAGCACGCGGCGCATGCGTGAGACGTATGAGTCGTCGCACCCGCATGCGAAGAAGAGTGGATAGTGGGGGATGGGGGGGAGGATTCAGGATTCAGGGATCAGGGGGCAGGGATCAAGGGGGGAAGGAAATTCAGGGGATGGTGACGCCTGGGAGGTCGATGGTCGATTAGAATCCCTGCTTTGGGTGTGAATCCTGGGAGTGCAGGGATGGATGACGTTTTTGCTGGCGTGGATGTGGGCGGAACATCGGTGAAGCTGGCGTTCGGCACGGCCGATGGCGAGTTGCTCGCTGAATCTGCGATTCCGACGGAGTCGCATCGCGGACCCGAGGCGGTGCTGGAACGGGTGGCCGAAGGACTCAATCACCTGGCGAAGCAGACCGGCGCTCCTCCCAGGCGGATTGGCATGGGGATTCCGGGAATCGTCGATATTCCGCGGGGAGTCACCAAGTTTCTGCCGAATCTGATGGGGCACTGGAAGGACGTGCCGGCGGCCGACATTCTGTCGAAACTGGTCGGCAGCCCGGTGCAGCTGCTGAACGATGTGCGGACGGCGACGCTGGGGGAACTGGCGTACGGGCACGGTCGCCATGCGGCGATCGGGAGCTTTGTGCTGATGGCGATCGGCACGGGAATTGGCGGCGGCGTGGTGATTGATCGCAAGCTGCGACTGGGGGCGATCGGCGCGGCCGGGGAAATCGGACACCAGACCATTCAGCCAGACGGGCCGCGCTGCGGCTGCGGGAACTACGGTTGCCTGGAGACGCTCGCGAGCGGCACGGCGATCGCCGCGGAAGGGGTGCGGCTGGTGCTGATGGGGCTGGCCCCGATTCTGCGGGAAAAGGCGGAGGGGAACACCGCGAAGATCACCGCGAAGCTGGTGGCTGAGTCGGCGGATGAGGGGGACGACGCCTGCCGGGACGCGATTCAGGGGGCGGGCCGGTGGCTGGGGATTGCGGTCGCGAACATCGTGACGACAATTCATCCGGACCTGATCGTGATTGGCGGCGGCGTGTCGCGGATTGGCGAAGTGCTGATGGAACGGATTCGGGAAGAGGTCGTCGCCCGGGTGCCGATCTATCCGCCGGAGACGATTCGGGTCGAGCCGTCGCTGTTGTCGGACAAGGCCGGCATTCTGGGCGCCGTGGCGCTGGCGGCCCGGGGCCTGGCGTGAGTTGCGGCGGAGAATGGCGTGAACTCCGCGCGACCGCGCGTGTCCTCGCGACCGGACGGCAACCCCTCGTGACCACGCATTGACGGGATGGAGTGACATGCAGCCCGCCCACGGGCGACATCGCGTTGTGATTCTCGGCGGCGGGTTTGGCGGCCTGCGGGCGGCCATGGCGCTGAACATCGCGGGCGTCGAGGTGACCCTGATCGACCAGCGGAACTTTCACCTGTTCCAGCCGCTGCTGTACCAGGTGGCGACGGGGGGGCTGTCGCCGGCCAATATCGCCGCGCCGCTGCGATCGCTGGTGCGCCGGCAGAAGAACTGCCGGGTCATTCTCGGAACAGCCGTGGGCTTCGACCTGACGTCGCGCGAGGTCGTGCTGGAAGACGAGCGGATCCCGTTCGACTCACTGATTGTTTCGGCCGGCGCGAAGCACAGCTACTTCGGGCGGAACGAATGGGAGCGTCTGGCCCCGGGGCTGAAAACGATTGAGGACGCCACCGAGATCCGGCGGCGGGTGCTGACGGCCTTCGAGCAGGCCGAGCGGATTGTCAGCGAGCCGGAACATTCGCGGTTGCTGCGGTTTGTCGTCATCGGGGCAGGGCCGACCGGCGTGGAACTGGCCGGAACGCTGATCGAGATTGCGCGACATACCTTGCGGAAAGATTTTCGGCGGGTGCAGCCCGCCGAGGCCCAGGTGCTGCTGATCGAGGCTGGCCCGCGCGTGCTGCCGGCGTTCGATGCAGAGCTGTCTGCTGCGGCGCTGCAGTCTTTGTCGCGGCTGGGGGTCGAAGTGCGGCTGGGGACGATGGTGACCGACATCACGGCCGAAGGGGTGTCGGTGAAAGCGGCGGACGTCGCCGAGTTCATTCCTGCAGCGACAGTGCTGTGGGCGGCGGGCGTTCAGGGGGCGGCGATCGGGGGCGCGCTGACCGAGGCGGCCGGGGCTGAACGGGATCGGGCCGGGCGGCTGGTGGTTCGTGCAGACTTCACGCTGCCGGGGCACGACAACATTTTTGTGATCGGCGACCTGGCGGCGTACCGCGACGCCGCGGGACAGATGCTTCCGGGGGTGGCGCCGGCGGCGATGCAGGCCGGGACATACGTCGCCCAGGTGATTGCCGCACGGCTGCAGCGGGCGCCGACGCCCGAGTTCGCCTTCAAGGACCCGGGCAGCATGGCGACGATCGGCCGCGGTGCGGCCGTCGTGAAGCTGGGGAACTGGAAGTTCAGCGGGTATTTCGCGTGGCTGACGTGGCTGTTCGTGCACCTGCTGTTTCTGGTGCAGTTCCAGAACCGGCTGCTGGTGCTGATGCAGTGGGCGTGGAACTACGTGACGTTCAATCGCTCGGCGCGGCTGATTACCGAGACGAACCGGTTTGCGGGCGATTCGCCGAAATGAACGTGCGGCGGGGGTGAACGCTGGTTCGCTGGACGCCGGTCCGCGGGCTTTGCCCTGCGGGAAACATCCGTCAGAGTTTGCAGACACCGCGTTTGCAGACTTCTTGTTCGATGGCGATTCCCCCGTGATGACGACTTCCCTGTGTGTGTTCTGCGGTTCCCGTCATGGTCGAAATCCGGCGTTTGCGGATGCGGCGCGGTTGCTCGGGCGGGAAATCGCGCTTCGCCAGTGGCGGCTGGTTTACGGCGGGGGGAACGTCGGGCTGATGGGGGTGGTGGCGGACGCCGTGCTGGAGGGAGGCGGCGAGGTGTTCGGCGTCATTCCGGACGGCCTGATGGAGCGGGAGCTGGGGCACGGCGGGTGCACAGAGCTGCGGGTCGTGCGGTCGATGCACGAGCGCAAGGCGCTGATGGCGGAACAATCGACAATGTTTCTCGCAATTCCGGGAGGCCTTGGAACGCTGGAAGAACTTGCCGAAATCTGGACCTGGCAACAATTAGCCCTGCACAACAAGCCGATCGGTCTGTTGAATGTGGAAAACTATTACAGGCCGCTGCTCGAATTCCTGGACCACGCCGTGACCGAAGAGTTTCTGAGGCCGGCCCATCGCGGGAAACTGATTGTCGGCTCGGATGTGCCGGATCTGCTGGACCAGCTTTCTGGGGAGCGCGTCGCGGATCAGCCGATTCCGTTGGAGAAGACGTGACTGACGCCGCTGTGCATGTGTTCCGCCGCCGCTGGCAGGCTCCGCGGGAGAATGGGGGGCTGCTGGCTTCGCCTCCGCTTGCGGAGGCGGGGGATGTGGCTGCGCGCAATCGCGATCGGCTGCGGTCGGCATCGGTGGACATTGACGGCCAGCCGTTGTCGGCGTTGCGGGCCGCGGCGCGGTCGGAAGCGTTGCTCGCGGGGCGGCGGTTTCTGTCGGAGTTGAGCGGCGGGGAGTTTGCAGCGGCGGCCCCGTGTTGCTGCCACGCCGACTTCGACCAGCGGGTGCGGGATTCGCTGTGGTTCGTGTCGGGGCATCAGCCGACGCTGACCCATGCCGGGGTGTGGGTGAAAAACATCGCCGCGGCTGTTCTGGCCGAGAAGCATGCCGGTTTGGGGGCGAACCTGATTGTCGATCAGGACGTGATTTCAACGCGTTCAATGGCGGCGCCGGTGGGGCCCCAGGGGCTGCCCCGGATCTCGACGGTGGCGTTCGACGAGCCGGCCGGCGCGAGGCCGGGGGAAGAGGCCCGGGTGGGAGACCTCGGCCTGTTCCGGCAGTTCGGCGAGACGGTGACCGAGGTTGTGCAGCGCGAGTGGGGCTATCCGCCGCTGGTGGGGAGCGTGTGGCCTGCGGCGGTTGACGAAGCGACCCGATCGGGCCGTCTGACGCGAGCGCTGTCTGCGGTGCGGATTGGTCTGGAGCGACGACATGGATTGAACAACGCCGAGATGGAGCTCTCCGCGATTTCGGGGACGACGGCGTTTCTCCATTTCTTCCGGCACATCGCGATCCGGGCGGCGGAGTTTCGGGAGGCGTACAACCGTCACCTGGCGGAATACCGCCGGGTGAACCGCGTGCGCAGCACGGCCCACCCGGTGCCGGACCTGGCGGGGGCCGGGGAAGCGCATGAGTTGCCGTTCTGGCTGTACTTCGAGGGGGATCTGCATCGGCGTCGGCTGTTCGTCGAGCGCCGGGGCGGGTCGCTGGCGCTGAGCGACGGCGAGCGGTCGATCGGCTCGTTCTCCCCGGAGGAATCGCCGGCAGGAAGCGACAGCCGGATCCAGGAACTGCGGGAGCTGTTGTGCTGCGGAGTGCGTCTGCGTCCCCGGGCGCTGGCGACGACGCTGTTCTCCCGGCTGCTGCTGGCCGACCTGTTCATTCATGGCATCGGCGGGGCGAAGTACGACGAAATGACCGACCCGCTCGGAACGGAATTCTTCGGCGTCGAGATGCCGGAGTATCTGACGCTGACTGGAACTCGCTGGCTGCCGCTGGGGGGCGGGTTTCCGACGGCGCTGTCCGACTGGCGGGCGGCCCAGCGGGATGTGCGGGATGCCCGTTATAACGGCGAGAAGTTTGTGAATGGGGAAGCGAACCTGCTGGTGGCCGAGAAGCGGCGACTGGTGGCGGAATTGAAGGCGCTCCAGGGGGAGCGTCGGGGAGGGCGGGCCGGGCGGTCGCGGCGTCGTGAGGTGGCCCGGCAGTTGCGGGCGGTGGAACAGGGATTGGCGGCCGCCGCGGCGCATCGAATGCCGGAACTGCTGGCCCGCCGGCAGGAGTTTGAGTCGCAGGTGGAAGCCAATCGAATTCTGCGCAGCCGGGAATTCGCGGCGGTGCTGCATCCGCTGGAAGCGTATGCGGAGTGGATCGCGCAGATTCGGGACGCGGTTCAGGCGGACTGCTGATTGCGGTTTCTGGCGGGCGTCGCCGGTGGAGATTGGAAAGAGTCCTTCAAGCTGGCAGGGCGAGCCGCACGCCGGTTGAGCGGATGGTTTTTGAGAAAGGATCGTTCTGGCAAACATTGCCAGAGCCCGGTTTTCAGGGCTCCGCCGGCGATGTCGGGACGAACCGGGGGCAAAACCTGGCCAGACGCCTGCACAAGGGCCACGCAAATGATCTAGGCTCCGTCTCTGTGCCGCGGCCGACCTGGGCGGAGATGCGATGTCCGAGCCGGGGTTAGCGCGGCCTGTTGCGCCGGGGAGCCGTCGGGGCTTCCGAATTTCAGGAGGCCGGGGTATTCGAGGTCGACGCTCGCAGCATGAACGGACCAGGCAAAGTGTTTCTCGTCGGCGCCGGACCGGGTGATCCGGGACTGATCACGGTGCGCGGGCTGGAGTGTCTGCAGCGGGCGGATCTGGTGCTGTATGACGGGCTGGTGAATCCGTTGCTGTTGCGGCATGCGCGCGGTCAGCTCGAGCGGACGGCGCGGACCCGGAGGGGCGGTTGCCATACCCCGCAGGAACTGGTCAACGAACGGATGATCGCCGCGGCCCGTCAGGGGCTGGTCGTGGTGCGGCTGAAGGGAGGAGACCCATTCATTTTCGGCCGCGGGGGAGAAGAAGCGGCGGCGCTGGCAGGCGCTGGCATTGCGTACGAGATCGTGCCGGGGATTACCGCGGCCACGGCGGCGGCGGTGTGCACGGGGATTTCGCTGACGCATCGCGATTTCGCTTCGGCGGTGACATTCATCACCGGTCATGAAGAGCACGCGCGGGCGGAATCGAAGCTCGACTACGCGGCCCTGGCAGGGGTGTCGGGCACGCTGGTGTTTTACATGGGGCTCGACCGCATCGAGGCGATCGCCAGTCAGCTGATCGAGGCGGGGAAACCGGCCGAGACGCCTGCGGCGGTGGTCTGCCACGCGACACTCCCTTCGCAGCGGGTGGTGACAGGGCCGCTGCATTCGATCGCCCGGCTGGCGCGCGAGTCGGGTCTGACGCCTCCGTCGCTGATTATTGTGGGGGATGTCGTTGATTCGCGGCAGGCGGCCGACTGGTTTTCTGATCGTCCGCTGTGCGGATTGTCGATCGGAGTGGCGCGGGCCGAAGAACAGCTTGAGCCTGTGATTGAAAAGGTTGTGGCCCGGGGGGGCGAGCCGGTGCTGATGCCGCTGATTGAGATTGCGCCGCCGGAATCGATGGCGGCGGTGGATGCGGCGCTGGCGCGACTGAAGGATTATGACTGGCTGGTGCTGACCAGCGTGAACGGTGTGCGGGGGCTGTTGTCGCGGTTGTGGCAACAGGGAGGCGATGCCCGACGCCTCGCGGGCGTGCGCATTGCGGTGATCGGTCCGGCGACGCGCGATGCACTGCTTCCATTTGGTCTGCGGGCCGACCTGATGCCGCCGGCCTATCGGGCGGAGAGTCTGTCGGAATCGCTGGCGCCGCTGGTGGCCGGAAAGCGTGTGCTGTGGGCGCGGGCGGATCGGGGTCGGGATGTTCTGCCGACCGCAGTGGCGGCGGCGGGGGGGCAGCTGGAGGAGATCGTTGTTTACCGGAACGTGGACGTGGCCGCGCTTCCGGCCGAGGTGGAATCGCGGTTGTCGGCCGGCCGGCTCGACTGGATCGCGCTGAGCAGTCCGTCGATTGCGCGGGGGGTGGCGCGCGTGCTTGCAGCGCACCGCGGGCCGCTGGCGCGGCGGCCGCGACTGGCGGCGATCAGTCCCGTGACGGCGGAGGCGGCGACGGACGCGGGGTTGACGGTGGATGCGGTTGCGGACGAGTTCACGTGGGACGGCCTGCTGGCGGCGATTGCCGCGGTCGGCTGAGAGCTGGCGGCGAGCGAGTTGCGGTTCTCGTCGCTTCCGGGGACCAAGCGGCCGGCGTTAGACTGCGGTGAGCCTTCGCACGGGAAATACTCGGGAGACGATGACCATGAAGCGGCTCTGGATCGTGACGGCGTTGCTGGTGAGCGTGATTTCTTCGGCGGGCGCGGATGACCGGCCGGCACTGAGCGACCGGGAGCAGGCGTTTGCAGACCTGTTGCAGGACGCGGTGCTGGTGGGCCACTTCACCGTGAACCGGGCGAAGCCGGGAAAAGAGAACGGGAACCCGGAGCGGTACGGGATCAAGTCGTTGACGAAGCTGTCGGACGACAACTGGACGGTGAATTCGCAGATCAAGTACGGCGATCTGGATGTGACGGTTCCGGTCCCGGTGCAGGTTCATTTTGCGAATGACACGCCGGTGCTGTCTGTGACAGACCTGACGATTCCGCTGGTTGGGGATGGCTTCACGGCACGGGTGATGTTTTTTGACGACCAGTACGCCGGGACGTGGCGGCACGGGAAGGTGGGGGGCCTGATGTACGGGAAGATCGAGAAGGCGAAGGCCGCCGCGGGGGCTTCGGCGCCGGATTCGGGAGCGGCGGCCGGGGTGAAGCCATCGACGCCGCCGACGGCGAGCCAGTCGGACCCAACGGCGCCGTGAGCGTGGGGACTGTCGTCACGATGGTGACGGGGGTTTTGGTAAATTCGGTTCCCTGGCGTGGGTCAGCAGATTGACACCTTTGCCACCGGTTCATAGGGTAAGTTATTCTTATTGAGTTTCTTTCTGATTGTGTTTGGGCGCGATTGATTTCGCGTCGGAAGTAGCGTCTCACCTCGTTGTTGCGTTTCGTCCCTTCTTCCAGTCGTCAGTGTCTTCTCGACGTCCATCGGCATGAGGTCGATCTGCCGCCTGTCTCAGGCCGGTTTCAGCCGAAGATTTCTGTCAACGCGGCGCTCGGTACGGTGAGTCTTCCATGTTTCAAGCAGAGTTGCGAGTTGCCACCGGAAAGCAGATGGGAAGTGTGATCCCGCTGCCGGTCGGAAAGTTTCTGGTGGGTCGCGAAGAAGACTGTCATCTGCGGCCCAACAGCGATCTTGTGAGCCGTCACCACTGCGTGTTCACGTCGGACGAGTACTCGATTCGACTGCGCGATCTGGGCAGCACCAACGGCACGTTTGTGAACGGCGAGCGGATTCGCGGTCAGGTCATCCTGAAGGAAGGTGACCGGGTTGTGATCGGGAAGCTCGAGTTCGACATGGTCGTTCGCGATCCGTCGATGGAAGAGACCTCGACGAGCCTGTCCCAGGCGACGCAGACGGATGTGACGAAGCCGATCAGTCCGCCGGAGTCCGCTCCCGTCGAGGCGGCATCGAGTGAGACGATGGTGGAGATGCCGACCGGCAATTATGCGGGCGACACGGCGTTTCCCGGCGCACCGCAGCCGCAACCGGGCATGGGCATGTACGGTCAGCCGCCGCTGGGGTATCCGCCGCAGTACCCGCCGATGCAGTATGGCTACCCTGGCTACCAGATGCCGGGCTACTACCAGCAGCCGATGGGTTACCCCCCGATGGGCATGTACCCTGGCATGCCGCCGCAGATGATGCCTCCGCAGGGAATGCCGGCGACGGCGACGATTACGGAGCAGGACCTGGGAGTCGAGGGGAGCCAGCCCGAAATTCGCCTGCCCGATCCCGAAACCACCGGCGCGAAGCCGCCGGAACCGAAGGCGGCCGCTCCGGCGGGCGATGGTTCCAAGCCGGTTTCGATGCGGGACACCGCGGCTGACATCATCAACAAGTACCGCACTCGTCCGCCCGCGGGCTGATGGCGGTCACGCTGCGTCTTCGGTCTCCGGCTGAGATTCCTGTCGAGGTCGAGGGAGTTGTCCCCGAACTTCTGGCAGGCCTGGCGCCCGATTCCATCGGTGCTTTCCCGATTTCACAGGGGAATTCCCGGCTGCGCGTGGGAGATCTCTTCGAGGTTTCTGGCGACTGCCGGGATGATCTGACCCTGGTGTGGGAAGGCGATCTCAAGGCCGTCAAGCGGATCGGGCAGGGGCTGAAGTCGGGCCGAGTGATCGTCCGGGGCAACGCGGGCATGCACGTCGGGGCTGAGATGTCGGGCGGCGTGATCGAGGTTTTGGGCGATGTGAGCGACTGGGCCGGGGCCGAAATGAGCGGCGGCCGACTGCAGGTGCAGGGCTCGGTCGGCGATTGCCTGGGGGGGGCCTATCGCGGCAGTCGTCGCGGCATGACCGGCGGGGAAATTCTGGTGACGGGGAACGCCGGCAGCGAGGCGGGCCGCGTCATGCGACGTGGTTTGATCGCGATTGGCGGCGACTGCGGGGAATTTTGCGGCAGCCGGATGATTGCGGGCACCATTCTGATTGGCGGTGCGGCCCGGCGGTGTCCGGGGGCGGGCATGAAGCGGGGGACCATTGGCCTGTTCGGGCCGTCCGTTCCCGAAATGCTGCCGACATTCCGCCTGGCTGGCCGATTCGGGTTTCCGTTTCTGAGGGCCTACGCCAGTCGGCTGCGCGAGGGCGGCCTGAACCTGTTGGCCGACCGGATGTCTGGGGAGGTCGAGCGGTGGTGTGGTGATTGCCTGACGCGCGGGCTGGGGGAAATTCTGCGGCCGGTTTCGCGTTCCTGACTCCCGGCGGGGTGCGCGGGCGTCCAGGGCCCGGACGGCTGAACCGGGGTTCGCTCTCGGCGAATCCTGCCGGACTCTGCAGGAAAAACCGGTTCTTTTCTGCATTTTGGGGGTGTGACGCGTCCCTGCGATTGACCATCTGCCGCTCGATCTGGCACATCCCGCCCGTGCATGGTCGGCGAGCACCTCGCGGATCGTGTTGCGCCGGGGACCGGAGCGATTCAGCGACCTGCGGGTCGCGCTCGATGGCCGCGGCAATTGTTCAAGGGAACTGCGGAGCGAACCATGAAACGTCTGTTGCGCAAGGCCGTCGCCTGCACTGCGCTGGGAGCATGCCTGCCGGGCTGCACCGGCATGATGACGCAGCAGGCAGTGACGGCATTTGCCAACGGGATCGAGTCGAAGGATCTGGCCCGGCTGAAGTCGAGCACGTCGACCGAATTCGAGCAGAAGGCGCTGCGGCTGTCGGAGTCGGCTCAGGACCTGCGGCTGATCAACCTGCCGCAGGGCAAGGCGAAGGTGCTGTCGATCGACGAGCAGGGGCCGAACCGGCGGGTCGTCAAAGTGCAGCATGGAGAGGCCAAGAAGCCGATTGAATATCAACTGGTGCGCGAGAAGTCGGGCCGGTGGGTCGTGGACGACGTGCTGGTTTCGCAGAAAAAAGAGGGGGACGACCGGACCGTCTGGCGTTCGATTTCCGACCAGATGAACCTGCTGCTGTCGGTGCGGGAACTGATCGCCGACTGGCAATCGAAGGACCGCGAGCGGGTCATGTCGGCGACGACTGCCGATCTGCGTCACGAGTTGGACGGTTTGCCGCCGGCGTGGCTGGAGAAGATTACCTCCCGCGTGGCGGGAGACGGGCCGCTGCGTTCGTGGCGGCCGGAAGCGTCGATGAAGGAAGACCGGGCGGTGGTGAAGCTGACGCGCAACGGCGCGGGCAGCGGCCGGGATGGCGAAGTGCTGATGGAACTGCGGCTGGTCGACGACCGCTGGCTGCTGGAAGACGCCTCGTGGCCCGGCTCCGATCGCAGCCAGGTGAGCTCCCTGCGGCAACTGTCGATCGCGCTGACGTTTGCCCGCAGGTTTCTGGAAGCCTACGGCGAAGCCGACAAGTCGGCCCTGGCCGGTTACTGCACTCCCGAGTTCGCGCGGTGTCTGGAAGGTGCGGAATTGAACCGGGTGCCATTGCCGGTTGTCGATCTGCTGACCCGGCCGTTTGAAGTGCGGCAGCATCGCGACAAGCTCGACGTGCTGCTCGCGGCCGACGAAGAAACGTTCACGCTGAACGTGCAGTGGCAGAATGAAAAGGGCCAGGCCCCGTCGTCCTCAACCGACAAGGTCACGCAGGCCCGCGTGGAGGAGATCACGATTTACGACCGCGGCGACGAGCAGGTGAAGCGCGTGTCGTCGATGTTCCAGTCGCATGCTCTGGTGGAGTACTACGCAGAGATTCTCGCAACGGGCGATATCGACCAGCTGCGGTTCCTGTCGACCACCGCGTTCAACGACCGCGTGTGGAAGCGTTTCCAGCCGGAAATCCTGCGGCATATCCGCCTGCCGGAAATTGAAAACGCACCGCCGCGGCTGGTGACCACGGTGTTCAATGGACCGGTCACCGAGGTGACCGTGATGCAGGGAGAGCGGGCGCTGACGTATGTGCTGCACACCGAGCAGGCGGAAGTGAAGGTGGACGACGTGCTGCTGCCGGTGCTGGACCGCCCGTCGTCGCTGCGGAAGCATCTGGAACTTCTGGGGCCTGTGTATCAGCTGGCGGATGGCATTCGTCGGCAGGACAAGGCCTTGCTGCTGGCGACTTCCGGAAACAGCCTCGACCGCATTGTCTGGGAGCAGGTGCGGGAAACGCCCGATATCGGCGTCGACATTGTCCATCGCCTGGTGTCGCCAGTCGTTGCGATTCGCGCCGGCGATCTGCAGTCGCGGGTGACGCTGTCGGATGGCCAGCATGTGGCCGAGATCGAACTGGAAGAGGAACGGGGCCGATTCGTCGTCGCGGATGTGAAATTCATCGAAGGGAGCGGCCGGCCGCCGATCGCCATGTTGCAGGCCATGCGGCAGACGATCGCCCGCGACATGCAGGCCCGGACGGCGCGCGACATTCTGCCCGCCTCGGGCGAGGTGCGATCGGCATCGTCGCGGCTGGTCGACCCGCTGTAAGCGTGGTTCAGCTGCGCTGAAAGACGTGGTCCCGCACGGCGGGCTCGCGGCCGGTAAACCGGAAATGGGCAAATTCGTAGGCGGTCTGCCCGATCAACTGCTGGGGGCGGTCGAAGTAACGCCCCAGCGCCTTGAGCAGGTCGGGCGGAGGCGGTCCGGCCGGGCGGCTTTGATAGTTCGAGATGATCAGCATCTGATAGGTGCCGGAGGACGCGAGTGCGGCGTCGTACCGCCCGTGATCGTCCGCCGTCACAAACGCGCCGCCGTAGAGCTTCATCGATTCCCGCGCCAGCTGCAGATCGGCTGCGGCGGCGCTGGCCCGGAACCCGTCGACAGACAGCAGGGTGCTTCCCTGGCGGTTCTCGGGAAACAACAGCACCCGCGCTCCGGCATCGGCGCGCGACTCGCCATCGGCCGTGACATACGTGATGCGGCCGGTGAGTGCGGGAACGGCCGCGAGCTGCGGTTCGGCCGCGGCCGCCGGGGCCGGCGCCGGCGCGGGGATGGCGAGCTCGGCGTTGTTCGCGATGGCGGCCGGGGCGGGGGCCAGATTCCGGCGCGTCAGCCACCAGGTGAGCGGGCCAACGGCCGCGGCCGACAGGCCGGCCGCGATGAGATCGCGCCGCGTGACGCGAGCAGACGGCGGCGTCGGGGGGGCTGGCAGCGGAGCGGCCCGGGCCAGCCGGGCCACCTGCTCTTCCACCTCGAGCCACGGCGGGGCGGCGTCTTCGGGGTCGACCATCGCGTCTGATGGGGAGGCGACGACGGGAGCAACCGGCAGGGCGATGACGGGGGGCGCCGTCGCGATTGCCGACTGAACGGCCGCCGGCGGGGAGCGTTCGGCGGATGGGGCCGAGACTTCCGCGGCGTCGAGCGTCGCCAGTTGTTCGAGGGCGCTGGCGAGAGAGCTGTCGGACAGGTTGAGCGAAGGGCGCGGCAGGGGCGCGACAGTGCCATCGAGATTCGGAACGCGAATTGACCGGCCGCAACTGGGGCAGTCGACAATGCCCCCGGACCGGGCGCGCGAAATTCCCAGGAACTGGTTGCAGTGGGCACAGCGGAATTTGATTGGCATTCAGCCCCTCGCGGCGGCAGCGAGTTTGCGATGCGGAAATTGTAGCCGATGTGGCGACCGTCGACGACGTTTGGAAAACGGAATGGGCGGGGGCGTATTTCAAACGGGCAATTCAGAAACGGGACCGCCAGGCGAGCCGACCGTCGGCTGGCCAGATTGAAAAACGCATGGGCGCGGAGGGGCGGGGCGGCGCTTGTGGGCGGGGCGGCGTCTGGCGGTTAGATTGTTCGGGCGGTCGCCGCCTGAGGCCGCCGCGATGGACCGTTGATCGGAGGTTCGCAATGCAGCTGGGATTTGTCACCGCCCTGTTTCCGGAGTTATCGCTGCGGGAAGTTCTCGAGCTCGCCGCCGAGACCGGGTATGACTGCGTCGAAGTGATGTGCTGGCCGCCGAGCAAGGCTGAGCGACGGTATGCCGGGGTGACGCACATCGATGTTTCTGCGCTCGGCGACCGGGAGACTGCGGAGATTCAGGCGCTGGTGCAGGAGACCGGCGTCCGGCTGAGTGCACTGGGGTATTACCCGAACCCGCTGACGCCCGACCTGGCGGAATCGGCAGCCGTCGTGGGGCATCTGAAACAGGTGATTTCAGCGGCGGCCCGGTTGGGGCTGGGGACCGTCAATTCGTTTGTCGGCCGCGACTGGACGAAGTCGGTCGACGACCAGTGGGACCGATTTCTGGAGACGTGGCGACCGATCATCGCGCATGCGGAAGCCAGCGGAGTGCGCGTGGGCATTGAGAACTGCCCGATGCTGTTCGGCAAGAACGAATGGCCGGGCGGGAAGAACCTGGCGACCTCGCCGGCGATCTGGCGGCGGATGTTCAACGACATCAACAGCGATCACTTCGGACTGAACTTCGATCCCTCGCACTTCGTGTTTCAGTTCATGGATCCGGCGCCGGCGCTGATGGAGTTCAAGCACCGGCTGTTTCATATCCATGCGAAGGATGCCCGGCTCGACCAGTGGGCCCTCAACGAATATGGCGCGCTGGCGAACCCGGCGCTGTTTCACACGCCCAAGCTGCCGGGGATGGGAGACGTGAACTGGGGCAAGTTCTTTTCGGTGCTGACGGACGTGGGCTACCAGGGCCCGGTCTGCGTGGAAGTGGAAGACCGCGCGTACGAGGGGACGCTGGAGCTGAGGAAGGCATCGCTGCGGCAGAGCGCGACGTTCCTGAGGAACTACGTGCCGAAGGAGTAGGTCGCTGCGAGCGACGGGCTTGAGGCCTGTCGTTCAGGTTCACGCCCGGGTGGCCGTTGTTTCCTGGGGGGGCGTTCCTTCGAGGAGACGTTGCAGCAGGGTTTCGTTGATGCGGCCGCGGAAGCGGATCTCGTCGTCGAGTTCGAGCACCGGGACGCACTTGCAGAAGGCGTCGTAGAAATCGGGATGGATCTCGATGTCGATCTCGCGGACGGGCGGCAGCCAGCGACGGTACATGTCCAGCAGGAACCGGGCATCGTCGCAGAGGGGGCAGTCGTGCTTGGTGTACAGGACCGCCGACTCGAAACGGCGACCGCCGTTCCTCGGGCGCCATTCCGTGGTCGCATGACCGGACGACCAGAGAGTGGCGAACCCGGCGCCGAACAGGCCAAACGTCGCGACCCACCAGAAGCCGGGGGTGCGGCTGAACAGGCGGAGCATGACCGCCGGGAGCTGTCCGGACTGGGCGAAGAGGCACACCACCAGCAACGCCACGCCCGCGATGAGCAGCACCGTTCCCAACCGGGCGTTGATGCGGTGACGATCGGACTCGTGCTGACTCGACATACGACGGACGACCTTGAAACACGCGGCGGACGGTCTGCCGAATTATCGCGATCGGTGCGACATCCGCCAAGAACAGGTTTGCAGAGAACGCCGGCCGGGGCGGAGGATGCAACGACTGGCTGGGGACGTTCCCTCTGGGCGGGGTGGGCTGGCGGAGTGAGAAGAACTCCCGGAGAACCACGCTGAACGGGCCGCTCGCAATTGACAAAACAGGCCCCGCCGGGAGAATCGCGGATGCTCCAAGTCCTCGCGCCCCATTGATCGACATGCCGGTTCCGCCGCAGATCACCAATCTCGACCTGGCGACCGTCGTGGCGCTCGGGCCGGATTTCAAAAACATCACTGAGGACATCGTCCCCAGCGCATCGAGCGTGCTGATGGCGGCGGCGAGCGAACAGCAGCCCTGCATGGTGCTCGATTTCTCGGATGTGGAGTTCTTCGGCTCGTCGTTTATTGAGGTGCTGTTCCGGGTGTGGAAACGGCTGCAGGAGCGGGGGGGCGGCTTCGCCCTCGCGAACGTGTCGCCGTACTGCCAGGAAGTGCTCAAGACGACCCATCTCGACACGCTCTGGCCGGTTCGCGCGTCGGTCGACGAGGCGGTGGCGGCGCTCCGCCCCAGCAATTGATCTGCTGATTCGGACCGAACAGACGGACGCGCCTCGGAGGTGGTGTCGCGCCGCGGGGTGGGTGCGATTCCGCTGATGGCGCGTGTCCTCCAGGTGTTGCGGCAGGTCACGCGACGGTTCGCAAGCGAACCGGCTCAATGAGCCCTGCTCGCGATCCCCATCGGCGACATGTGCTCTCAAAGCGGGTACGCCGGGGCGTCCCCCAAGCCTGCCTGCCGGGTGGAAAAATATGCCAGCCCTGCCGAAGCCGTCTGGTCGCCTGCCCAAGAACCGCGCGAATGGTCTAGAATTGGGTTGCGCCCGTCCCGCCGGTTTGCCCCGCCGCTGTCCCGCCCTGCCGCATGACTTCCACCGCGTCCGACGCCCCTGTCATCCCGAACTTCGATTTCGACCCGCGGACGCGGGTCGTCTTCGGGAGAGGAACATTCTCACGGCTGGGCGAACTCGCCGCCGAACTGGGATGCCGCCAAACGCTGCTGGTATCCGACCCGGGCCTGCAGGCCGCGGGTCACGAGCAGAACGCGGTGAAGCTGCTGGAAGCCGCCGGGCTGGAGGTGACGGTTTTCGACGAAGTGCCTCCCAACCCGACGACGGCCGATGTTGAACGCGGGGCGGCGTTCGCCCGGCGGCATTCGATCGACCTGCTTGTCGGTCTGGGGGGCGGCAGCGCGATGGACTGCGCCAAGGGGATCAACTTTCTGGTCACCAACGGCGGGCGGATGGAGGACTACCACGGGTTCGGGAAGGCCGCTCGGCCGATGCTGCCGCTGATCGCCATTCCGACGACGGCCGGCACCGGGAGCGAGGCGCAGTCGTACGCGGTCATTTCGCACGCCGAGACGCATGTGAAAATGGCGTGCGGCGACCGGAAGGCGGCCGCCCGGGTGGCGCTGCTGGATCCTGAACTGACTCTGACGATGCCCGCCAGCGTGACGGCGGTGACTGGAATCGACGCCATCAGTCATGCGGTGGAAAGTTACGTGACCACGAAGCGGAACCCGATTTCGCAGTTGTTCGCGAGGCGTGCGTGGAACCTGCTGGCCCGGTCGTTTCCGCAGGTGATCGAACATCCGGACGATCTTGATGCACGCGGGGGAATGCTGCTGGGAGCGCATCTGGCCGGGGCGGCGATCGAGAATTCCATGCTCGGGGCGACCCATGCCCTGGCGAACCCGTTGACCGCGCGGTTCGGGGTGGCGCATGGCGCGGCCATCGGCATCCTGCTGCCGCATGTGGTGCGGTTCAATTCCCACACGGTGGATGCGATGTATCGCACCCTCGCTGAAGATGCCGGCCTGTCGGTCAATGGGACGCCTGCCGGTCATGTGCTGGCCGAGCGACTGCGGGCATTGGCGAGTGCGGCGGGAACCCCGCTGTCGCTGGAGGAGTGCGGGGTCGACGCCAGCCTGATTCCGGCGATGGCGAGTGAAGCGGCGCAGCAGTGGACGGGACGGTTCAACCCCCGTGCCGTCGCCGCCGACAGTCTTGAGGAGCTTTACCGATGCGCGTTTCCAGCCTCGTGACCGGCGAACTCAGCCGTCGCCGCTTTCTGGCGTCGTCCGCCGCCGCCGGTTTTTCGCTGTCGCTCGTTTCCGCCAGCCGGGGCGCGGAGTCGCCAGCGGCCGATTCGTGGACGACGTTCCGGAACGGGCCGACTTTGCCCGGCGTGGCAGGCTCGGCGCTGCCCGACAAACTCGAACTTTTGTGGGAGGTTCCGACGGACGATGGGGTCGTCAGCACGCCCGTCATTCGCGATGGGCGGGTGTATGTGGGAACGCTGGTGGGCTACCTGCTGTGCCTCGATCTGGCCACAGGAAAGGAAGTGTGGCGATATCGCTCGATCGCTTCGGCCGATGAAAAGGAGTTCGCCGCGGGGTTTGCCGCGGCGATTGGAATTTCGGGCGACGTTGTGTTTGCGGGAGACGATCAGGGGACGTTTCACGCCGTTGACGCCGCGACGGGGCAGCGGAAGTGGGCGCTGGAAACGGGATCTGAAATCGTCGGCGGCCCGACGTTCCTCGACGACCGCGTGCTGGTCGGCTCGCATGACGGCAAGCTGTATTGCCTGAAGCAACGCGACGGCGCCAGCGTGTGGACCTTCGAGACGCAGGGCCCCGTCAACGCCACGCCGACTCTCGCGGGGCCGTACACGTTCATCACCGGCTGCGATAAGCCGATTATGCGCGTGGTGGATACCGCGACCGGTCAGCAGCACGCTGAAATTCCGATGAATGAGCTGCTGATCGCGTCGGCGGCGCTGGTCGATGACATTCTGTATTTCGGGACCGACGCCGGGTCGGTCATCGCGCTCGACTGGCAGAACCAGAAGCGGCTGTGGACCTATTCGGTTCCCAATCGCGAGCAGCAGATCCATTCGTCTCCGGCGATTCTCGGCAACGTGCTGGTGATTGGCAGCCGCGACAAGCACCTGCACGCCATCGACCGTCAGACGGGAAAAGGGCTGTGGACGTTTCAGACGCGCGCCAAGATCGACGGGTCGCCCGTGATTGCGGGGGACCGCGTGTACTTCGGCTCGGCCGACAAGTTCCTGTATGGTCTGTCGCTGGCGGATGGCCGGCAGGTGTGGAAGCAGTCTGTTCAGCAGTCGGTGGCGGGCTCGCCGGCCGTGGCGGCGGGGCGGCTGGTGATTGGCACAGAGACGAACACGGGGCGGATTCTGTGTTTCGGCGCGAAATAGACCAGCGGCATGGTTCCTGGGCAGGCGATTGAACGGAATCATGGCTCATGCTGGTCCCGCCTTCGGTTGCGGAGGCGTGCAAGCCGGATTTGAAGACGGTCCAGCCGGACGTGCGGCGGTCCGGGCGGTCAAAGTCGGCGGCGTTCCATTTGGGAAGAATCAAGGTCATGAAAAAGTCGCCGCGGAAGGTGGTCGCCGAAGGGAAGTACCTGCGGATGGTGACGGAGAATGGCTGGGAGTATGCGGAGCGATCGCGCGGGCTGGAGGCGGTCGCCATCATCGGGGTGACGGCCGGCGGGGAACTGATTCTGACGGAGCAGTTTCGCGTGCCGCTGAAGAGAAGCGTCATCGATTTGCCAGCGGGACTGGTGGGCGATGAGGATGCCGACGACGACCTGCTGCTGGCGGCGAAGCGGGAACTGGAGGAAGAGACGGGCTACCGGGCGTCCCGAATGCGGCGGGTGTTCGGCGGCCCGACCTCGGCCGGGCTGTCGAACGAGGTGGTCAATCTGCTTCTGGCTGGCGGTTTGAAGAAGGTTGGGGATGGCGGGGGCGTCGCGGGGGAGTCGATCCGCGTGCACCTGGTGCCGGTCGCCGAAGTGCTGAAGTGGTGCCGGAGGCGTGAACGACGGGACGGCGTGGTGACCTCGCCGAATGTCGTGGCGGCGCTGGCTCTGCTGGCGGAGGGGTGATTTCGCGGCTGGCGGCGGGGGCGTCGGACCCTTGCGATCGGGCAAGCTGTCGGGTTCGGCGGGGCTGTTTCCCGGGCCTTCGCCGATCGCCGCCCTTGCCAAGGGCGGTCGAGGCGGCACAATACCAATGGCGGCTTGCCAAACCTGCGGAGAGATTCCGCCCGGACGAGTGCTCCTGTTCCTTAATTCCCGCGCAACGTCCTGAGCTGCCAGAACTTATTCAACATTTGCCGCGGCGATCCGGAGTCTTGCATGTCCACCACCACGCTGGCCCCTCCCGAACCGGGAGCAGTGCACTTCCACGAGCCTTCGCCGGAGGAGTTCAACTATCGCCCGATGTCGATGGTGGCGGTGCTGGCGTTTGCGCTGTCGCTGCTGTCGCTGACGACAATGACGATCTGGTTTCTGCTTCCGCTGGCGTTCGTCAGCGTGCTGCTGTCGATCGTGGCGGTGCTGCGCATCCGTTCCGCCCGGGGTGAATACAGCGGGATGAAGCTGGCTTCGACGGCGGCCGGTCTGTCTGCGCTGGCGCTCGTGTTCGGACTGGGGTATCAGGTCAACGCCTATCAGACAGAAAAGCCCGAGGGTTACGAGCGGGTCAGTTTCAGTCGCGACATCTCCGACAAGGGGATGGTGACCTACCAGGGGCAACAGGGGCCGCATCCGGACCTGATCGCCATGGAAGGGAAGAAGATCTTCCTGAAGGGATTCATGTATCCCACCGGGCAGGTGTATGACCTGAAATCGTTCCTGCTGGTGAAAGACAGCGACCAGTGCTGTTTCGGGGGCGAGCCGAAACTGGTCGACATGCTGGGGGTGTATATGACCGCTCCGCACCTCGCCGATTACTATTCCGGCCGAGTGTCGGTCGCTGGTACATTCCGGCTGAATCGCGAATACAAAGGTGGCAAGCTGGAGGCCCTGTTCCTGCTGGACGGGGTCGAGGTCAAGCCTTCGTCGAGCGATTTCGATCCGGTCAAGCCCCTGGATCTGACGGCCGAGCGGGCGAAACTGGAGGCGGAAGTTCGCGAAGCCGCCGCCAAGGCCGCGGCAGAGCAGGCCCCGGCTGCGGACGCGACCGCCAGCGAGTCGTCAGATGCGGCTGCAGACGCCGAGCCGGCCGCGGTGAATGATCCGGCGACCGTCGAAAGCCCCTGAGGGAGAAACGCCCGGATGGATTGCCGAAAACACTTCGCCTGGGCGCTCCTGTTCACCGGCCTGATCGGGCCGGGCTGCAACTCGTCGACGGAACAGTCGTACGAACTCGTCGAGACTCCGAAAACGGCGCCGGTCGATGCGGGCCAGTCCGCGGGTGACGTTGCCCGGCTGCCGGCCGAGACGGCGAAGTTGCTCGCAGCCCAGTCTGCCGACGCGATGGCGGCGAGCGATTCGGAGTCGGCCGGGACGACCGTGGCTGATGTGACTCAGCTGAACGAGCCGCCGACCGCCGACCCGACCGTGCGGGCGGCGGAGATCGAAAAGGCGCTGGCCCAGGGGCCCTCGCCGCCGGCGGCGATTCAGATTGCAGCGATGGCGGCCCGCGAAGGGGTGCAGACGCCGGCTCCTCCGCTGTTGCAGCCCCCGGGGACGGATGCGATTGCGAACCTGGTTCCCAACAAGATCGAACTGAAGGTCCCGCACAAGGAGTTCAGCCGCGAGGGGCGCGAACGGGCGTGGCGCGTTACGTTCGACGACATCGATCTGCTGAAGATTCTGAACATGGAGCCGGTCCCGCTGAATGCGGAGGAGTATCTTCCCGAATGGCTGACGAAGCTGGACGGCGAGAAGATTCGTCTGCGAGGCTGGATGTATCCGCCGTTGATGACCGAAGGGCTGCCGGCGTTTCTGTTCGTCCGCGATAATCAGATCTGCTGCTTTGGCCGCGAGGCGAAGGTGTACGACAAGCTGCGCGTGACGATGAAGGAAGGGACGTCGACCGACTACATTTTCGGCCGACCGTTCGATGTGATCGGGACGTTCCGGATCGAGTCGGAGGAGCGGGACGGCGAGCTGTATTTTCTGTATTCGATCGACGATGCAGTCGTCATGAAATAACGCGCTGGCCCGCCGCGCGCCGGCCGGTTTCGCCAGAACTCAGGAGTGAATGATGATCCGCCGAGCCAGCATTCGTGCAGCAGCCTTGATGCTGTTTGCCTCACTCACCGGGATGGCCGCCAGCATCACGGCATGTTGCGTCTGCATGCTTGTGAACTTTGCGATGTGCCCCTTCTGCGATGCTCCCGAGCCATCGCTGGCCGAGCAGTTGTCGCAGGCGGATGCGGCGGTGCTGGTGCAGTGGAAGTCGGCCGAGCCGGCGAATGCAGAGAAGCAGACGTTCGGTTCGACGACGTTCGCCGTGGTGAACATCGTTCGGCAGCCGGGGGGGGATTTCACGAAGGATTCTACGATCACGCTCGATCGCTACCGTCCCGGCAAGCCGGGCGAGCTGTTCCTGCTGATGGGGACGAAGGTCGACGGCATCGAGTGGGGCAGCCCGCTGGAAGTGACGGAGACCAGCTTCAAATACATCACCGAATCGCCGGGACGCGAGGTGCCGGCGGCGAAACGGCTGCCGTTCTTCCTGAAGTACCTGGAGCATCCGGATGAACTGATTGCCAAAGATGCGTTCTCGGAGTTCGCGGCGTCGCCGTACAGCGACATCGAGCCGCTGGCTGATCAGTTTTCTCCGGCGAAGCTGAAAGAGTGGATCGCCAACAAGGACACGAACCAGACGCGGATCGGCTTTTACGGGATGATGCTGGGGTTGAGCGGCGCCAAGCCGGACGCGGAATTCCTGAAGGCGGAGATCAACCGGCCGACCGACACCTACCGGCTGGGGCTCGACGGCATGATGGCGGGCTACGTGCTGCTGCTGGGCGATGACGGCATTGCGATGATTGAAGAAAAGCTGTCGCAGAACACGAAGCAGTTCAGCGACACTTACGCCGCCATGCAGACGCTGCGGTTCATGTGGCAGTACGCTCAGAACCGGGTGAGCAAGGACCGGCTGCGGCAGGCGATGCGGATGCTGATCGACCGTCCGGAATTCGCCGATCTGGCGATCAAGGATCTGGCGCGCTGGGAGGACTGGGACGTGATGCCCAGGCTGATGGAGATTTACGAGTCTCCCAGTCATGGTTCGAACCAGACGAAGCGGGCGGTCGCGCTGTTCCTGATTACGCTGGGCAAGAAGAAGGCGCCGGAGGGGGATGAGGCCCTGGCGAAGTCCATTGAAGTTGCGAAGCGCAACCTTGAAGACCTGAAGTCGCGCGACCCGAAAATCGTGAAGGATGCGGAAAAATACTTCTTCTGAGTGATCTGCTGCGGGGGCAGGGGCGTTCCGGCACCAGGCATGGCCTGGGGCCGACCTGTCGCCCGGTCGCCCACCTGCGCAGCGGTGCGGGAGTTGTTCCGTGGATGTCTTGGAAATCGGGTCGCCGAATTGGCGGCGGTTGCGCTCCGTTTCTATGATGGGCGGCTTGTCATGATGTCGACCCACTCGCGGGAATCCGCGACCGTCCGGATTTGAAATGAGCGATTCCCGAATCAAGCTCCGCGCCCCGGTCCTGGCGGCCCTGCTGACGTTCCTCGTCCCGGGCCTGGGACAACTGTTTCAGGGGCGAATCTTCAAAGGGCTCGTCTACGGCATCTGCATTACGGGGATGTTTCTATACGGGTCGGCGCTGGCCGAATGGAAGGCCGTCCAGGCCCCGCCGTTCGAGTACCGGGACAAGAACCGGACATTGCTGGCGCTGAAGTTTGCCGCGCAGTTCGGCATGGGAACGCCGGCGATCGCCTCGCTGATCCAGACTCGTCGCTATCTCAATCGGGAAATCAATTTCACGCCGCGGACTCTGGAAGCCCCGATCACTGCTCCGTTTGAAGGGGTGTTCACGACGTATCCCAGCGACGCCGGCCGGCTCGATACGCCGGTGAAGGGAACCATTACCCTGCAGAACGTTGTGGGCGGTTTCGGCGAATCGATCGGCGGAAAGTTCACAGGCACGACGGCGGATGGGCAGCCGATCGAACTGAACTTGAAAGAGAGCGTCGACCTCGAACGTCCCATTGTGGCCGACTGGAACCGGCATGTGAGCAGTTCGGACGCCCAGCGGGCGGATGGGGCTTCGGGGCCGCTGCACGGTTCGATTCCGCGTCCGCTGATGAACTGGTTCGGCGCTCCGTTGACCGACGGCGAAGAACAGGAGCTGGAGGGGCGGCTGGGGAAATGGCACGAGCTGGCCGTGGTGCTGACCTGGATCGCCGGCCTGCTGAATATGCTGGCCATCTGGGATGCGTATGAAGGCCCGGCGTATGGTTACAACGACGACCCGCACGGCGGCGCGCTGTCGGGCGGGACGGCGCCCAACAAATCGCAGCCTGCGCGGCCCGCGGCCCAGATGGTGAACTCATGACCTGGCTCGCCATCCCGCTCGCCGCCGTTGTCAGCCTCGTCTGGAACGCCAGTCGATTTGAAGAGACCCGCTGCATTCTGGCGAGGTCGCTGCGCATGTTTTTGACGCTGATGATCTTCATGGGACTCATCGGCGGGGCGCTATTTCTGCTGTCGCATAATCTGTGAGCGTCGGCGGCTGAGGGCTCCGGGCGCTGACGCTTCCGGCTCGCGGCGTTCTACCACAGTCCCAGCAGGCGGCGGAGCAGCCATTCGGCGGCGATCCAGCACAGCAGCGTCCACATGACGACTGCCCGGTCCCACAGGAATTCCACCTGCGGGGGAACGTCCAGCGCGCGGCGATGCCGGCTCAGTTGCCGGCCCAGGTCTCCGATTGATTCGGGAGGAATCACCGCACCGCCGGAGAGGTCGGAGAGGATCTTGAGCGTCAGCGGGTCGGCTGACGCATCAAGTCGTTCCCGGTTGACATCGTAGACATTGAACCGGGCCGTCAGTTCGGGCGGCGTGAGTCCGGGAGTCAGTGCTTTGACGCGGTGAATGCCGGCGGCGACCGGGCGGAAGGAGGCGCGGTAGCGCGGCAGCGGACCAGGGAGACGTTTGAGGTCGAGGGAAGCGGTCTGGCCATCGGGAGTCGACAGTTCGACCGTGGGGTGGGGCGCGCCATCCGGGGCGAACCGGTAGGCGACATCGATCGTCAGTTCGTCGCCGAGGCGCACACTGCGGCGGCTAAGCTGCAGCGAGGCCTGCTGGCCGGGCGGGAAGTCGCCGCCGAACGCGAGCCAGCGGACGAGGTTCGACCAGAACACGTCGTAGAAGCCGCGGAGATCCCGGTTTTCGGGCGTGAGCAGGCTCCACTTCCAGCTTCCTTCGCCGAGCAGGACGAGCGAGGCGCCGCGGCCGACGGGTCTGCGCACAATCGCCGGCGCGGCGGCGACATCGTCGGCCGAGAGCGTTTCGGCCAGCACGATTGCCGCCGGCGGCAGGGACGCGACCTGGTCAATCGCTTCCAGTGCGGGAAGGCGGCGGAACGCGTCGTCGGGGTCGATCCGGGTTTTCTCGATGGACAGCCAGGACCCGGTCCTGCCGGAGGTGGAGAGCTGCAGTTGGGCGGACGGGAGGGCGCCGTCTCCCCAGCGGACCGGTTCGAGCGGCGCGAGCCGTTGACCGATGGCCCGGCCGGCGTCGGTGTCCGCGCGATAGGGACGCGAGCGGGCCATGACGAGCTGCCCGCCGGCCTCGACAAACTCGCCCAGACCGCGTGCGGTCCGGTCGTCCAGAATCGTTTCCAGTCCCCGTCCGACGATGACGACGTCGTAGCTGCTCCATTCGCTGGCCGTCTGCGGTAGGCGATTGATTTCGCCGCCGCCGCGGGCGACGAGCGTTTCACGTTTGCGTTCGCCAATCTGCGTCAGCTGGATCAATTCGATCTGCTCATCTTTCCGCAGCGACTGGCAGAGAAACCGGGTGTCCCAGTACGGCTCGCCTTCGATGACCAGCACTCTCAGTCGGCGATTCATCACCTCGACGAACACTGGCTGGGAGTTGTTGGCCAGTTCGGTTTCCTCGCCCACCGGGTCGAGCGAGACCTGATATTCGTACTGGCCGGCCGCCTTCTGCCGGATCGGAAGTTTGAGTTCGGTGAAGTCCTCACGGGAGAGCGTCAATGGAAAGGTTTCGAGGGAGTCGCCCTGCTGCAGGCGCAGCTGGGTCGACTGTCCGGCGAGTCCCGATTGGTAAATGCGAACGAGCAACTGCCCCGGTTCATCGGGAAGCAGGGTGTCCTGCAGGGCGAGGGCCAGCAGCGCGGCATCGGGAACGGACGAGACCCCGCCCAGCGGCATGGTGAAGACCGGGATGTTTTTCGCCGCCGCGAGCGATGCGGCGCGCTGCACGGGCTCGCCGGAGGTGTCGCGTCCATCGCTGATGACCAGCAGCGCCTCGCCTTCGCCGCGGGCCTGCGCGAGAACGGTTCCGACCGATTCGGCCAGGCGGGTTTCGCGTCCGAGGGCGAAGTCATCCGGGCGACTGCGGACCTCCTGCACGTCGAGCGGACGGACCGCGGCGTCGAAACCCTGAAGGTCGATCTCGAAGTCGCGGTTCAGGACGCCAAGCCGTTCGGGATGCAGCAGAAGTTCCGCCGCATGAGAGATTCGCGAACGCGATCCGCAATCGGGCGTTCGCATCGATTGCGAGGTGTCGAGCAGGATTGTCAGCCGCGGGCGGACGGCGCTTTGTGCCGACGGCAACTGCCGGCTGGGGCCGAGCAGCAGCAGCGACATGGCGGCGATGCCGGCGATTCGCATGCCGCAGACGATGGCCGAACGGATTCCGATGCGTGACCAGCTGCGGACGCAGGCGAACAGGGCCAGGGCCAGCAGAATCGAGGCCAGTCCTGCGATCGAGAGGACCGGCATCCACGGTCGCCAGAGAATGGGGAGTTCGCTCATCGGCGCCAGATCCCCAGCAGCAGAAGCTCCAGCGCCACGGCGGCCAGTCCGGCGAGCAGGAACCCGCCCCACAGCGGACGCCCGCCTGCGAGCGACGGGGCGCCCGCGGCGACCACTTCCGGGGCGATCGTCGTGCTGCTCGGAGAGGCCGGTTCCAACAGGTTCCGGAGTTCTGAAATCGACAGGGGGGCGAGCGCCGACTCGCGGGGATCGACATTCACGGCCCGCTGGTCCACCGGGCGGCCATTCATCGCCAGTCGATAGACGCCGGGAAGCGTCGCACGTCCGCCCGCGATTTCCTTCGAGCCGGCCGGGCTGACAACCGCGTTCTGGGCTCCATCGGGACTGGTGATCGTCATTTCGCCCGTCGCGGCGTCGGCGGGGGTGAAGCTGAGCAGGTCGCCGACCGTGTCTGTCGCCGGCCGGGATTCGTTGCCGGCGAGTTGTTCGGCCAGAATCTGCATCAGCGCGACGAACGTTCCGGACTTCCCGAGATCGCCGGTGGTCGATTCGGGACTGAAGTTCAGCAGCAGGCAGACGCCGCGTCCGAAGTGCCTGACCCCCAGTGCGGGGCTGCCGTCGTTGAAGGAGAGCAGTGTTTCGGCGCCTGCGGCGGGCAGGCTGGCGCGCCACACTCGCTGAAACGCGATTTCCCGCAAGGCCAGTTGTGCCGGTTCGTCAAACTGCCGGAGCCAGCGCGAATTCCAGCGTCCGTTGTCGAGCACCGTCGGCGCTCGCCGCGGCGATTCTTTGCGCGACAGCAAGCGCCAGGGCATCAGCCGACCCTGCGCGGCTTCATCGAGCAACTGCACGTTGCGGTCTGCCGGACCGTCGCCAGCCAGGACAACGAGCGCCCCGCCGCGTTCGACGAACTTTGCCAGCGCCGTTGCGGTGCTCTGTTTGAGAACGCCGGCGTAGGCGAGGCAGACCAGCGACACGCCCGCCAGGTCGTCGGCCGACAGCCGGCTCGCAGGGATGTGTCGCGGCAGAAAGGGAGAGCGCGATTCGGAATCGTCATCGAACGGCGCGAGGGCCCGCGAGAGGTAGAAGGCCGCGGCGCCGGGCGTGTCGGGCGAGTCGTCGCTGGCGATGACGAGCGGCAGCCCCGGACGCGATGTGGCGGCGATCCATATCTGGTTGTCGGCAGCGAGGGCGTCGGCTTCGCGCAGGGTCCAGCGAACAGCCAGCAGGGGCTCGGCCGGGGCCTGTGCGGCGAGCGTGACGCGCGTCGCGCCGCCAGCCGGCAGTGAGACGGTTTGCGTGCCAGCCGGCATCGTCGAAGTTCCGGCGATCCAGTCGGCGGCGACATGAACGACACGGGGGGCGTCCGAGTGATTTCGAACTTCCGTGGACAGCTCAACCGGCGCCTCGGGACGCGGGCGGTCGGGCTGCATGGCAGGCGCCGCGAGCGCCACGTTCGGTTCGGCGCCGGCCGCGAGGTCGGGAATGATCAATTCGACGCCGGCCGGACAGCGTGGTCCCGGGGCATCGGAATTGCCGGGGGAGGTCCAGTTCGTCGCCTGCCGGTCGGTCAGGACAACTAGCCGACGCGGACCGCTGTGCGTTTCGAGCAGCCGGACGGCCAGCGGGATCGCAGCGGCGAAGTCGGCGCGGGCGCTGCTGGCGGTCGCTCGCGACAGTTCGAGCTGCAGTTCGGGCAGATTCGCACTGAGACGTGGAAAGACGGACGTCGCCTGTTCCGCGGCCCAGACGACTCCCGCCCGATCGAGGCCCGGCCGCAGTTCGTCAATTCTGGAACTCGCGTCAGCTTTCAGGCGATCGAAGAGGCTGGCACTGCCGGACCGCTGCTGCGTGGACAGGCTGGCGTCGACGACGAACACCGTGGCTGTCGCCGCCTTGAGTTCGCCGGCCGTTACGCCGAAGGCCCACCACACCGGCCGTGTGAAGGCCAGCACAATGCAGGCGAGTGCCAGCGCCCGGAGGAACAGCAGGAACAGCCGCCGCAACTTGTGCAGCCGGGATTGCTGAGCGGCCGTGGACCGCAGAAACGCGATGGACGGAAAGACGATTGGTTTTCGGGCCCGGCGTTGCAGCAGGTGGGCGATGATGGGCGCGACCAGAATGGCCAGGCCACCGAGCAGCGCGCTGTTGGTGAATGTGAACGCGCCCATGCGGTCCGGACTTTCTCACGCGGCCGAACAGGAAAATCCGGCCCGGAGACTTATCCTAGCGGCCGGCGAAGGCATCGTCAGCCGCCCGTCGGGCGTTCCGGTCTGGGAGGCCGGTTTCGCCGGCCGACGGGAGGCCGGGATGCTTCCACAAAATGCACTGGCGGGCAGCGTCCGTCCGACTTCGGCTGCCGTCGGCCAGGGCCACGAAATGAGGTTTCGGAGTGAGCACGAGAATTCGATCTGCGGTGACGGTCAGCCTGGTGCCCGAGGCGATCGGGGGGCCATTCGTGTTCTGGGACGATCTGCCGGCGGCGATCGATCAGGCTGCTGCGCTGGGCTTCGACGGACTGGAAGTTTTTGCACCAGGGCCGGATGCGGTTCCCGCCGCCGTGCTCGGCGGGCTGCTGAAGCAGCGGGCGCTTGCGCTGGCGGCGGTGGGGACGGGGGCGGGATGGGTGAAGCACAGGCTGACTCTGACCGATCCGGATGCAGGTCAGCGGCGGCGGGCGGTTGAGTTTGTGCGTTCCATGATCGAGTTCGGCGCTGCGGCTGGTGAACTGGCCGGGGCTCCTGCGCCGGCGATCATCGGTTCGATGCAAGGCCGCTGGGGGGGCGACGTCTCGAAAGAGACCGCGCTCGGTTGGCTCCGTGATGCGCTGCACGAACTCGGAGCGTACGCCAGCTCTCTCGGGACAACGCTCCTGATCGAGCCGCTGAACCGCTACGAAACCAACCTGCTGAACAGGCTGGCGGATGGCTCGGCGCTGCTGCGTAAGCTGGAGGGAAACAACGTCAAACTGCTGGCCGATCTGTTTCACATGAACATCGAGGAGCGCGATTCCGCGTCGGCTCTTGTTGCCGCCGGCGACGATGTGGGCCATTTGCACTTCGTCGACTCGAACCGACGACCGGCGGGGGACGGACATCTCGACTTCGTTCCAATTGCAGCGGCGCTGAAGCGGGCGGGTTATGGGGGCTTCGCTTCGGCCGAAGCGCTGCCCTGGCCCAATTCACAGGGCGCGGCGCAGCAGACGATCGCCTGTTTTCGTCGTCACTTTCGTTGAACCCGCTGTCGACGCCGCCGCGTGGAACGCGGCGGGAACAGCGGCGCTTCCAGCATGCCGGGCGTGCCCGCGGAATTCGGACCTGGCCTATCCGGGCGTGGTTGTCTGGTTGTGCAGCGCGGTCTGGAGGGCATCCGTGTCGTACACGCAGCCGCCCCAGGTGCCGCCGCTGAGCTGGGTCAGCAGGGCCCAGAGTTTTGTTTCGGCGGGGAGTTCGGGATCGGCATGCAGCGCGACGGCGGGCTCGCGACCGGCGAGAATTTCCGCCCCCTGTTCGGGGGTGACGCGTGCGTCGGGGGCGCCGACAAAATGAATCGTCCCCTGCAGCGTGTTGCGATTGATTTCGATTTCGATGAGGTCGCCATCCCGCAGCTTTCCGATCGGTCCCCCGGCCAGTGCTTCGGGGCCGACGTGGCCGATGCAGGCGCCGGTGGAAACGCCGGAGAATCGCGCGTCCGTCAACACGGCCACATGCTTGCCGAACGGCAAAAACTTCAGGGCTGATGTGATCTGGTAGGTTTCTTCCATGCCCGAGCCCAGCGGCCCACGGCAGATCAGCACGATGATGTCGCCCGGTTTGATCGCGTTGCCGCGCCGCCCCTTGATGGCGGCGATGGCCTCGCGTTCGGTCGTAAAGACGCGCGCCGGGCCCAGCTTGCGGTAGACGCCATCGGCATCGACGACCGTGGGGTCGATGGCGGTGCTTTTGATGACAGACCCCTCCGGAGCGAGGTTGCCGGTCGGGAAGGTGACGGTGCTCGTCAGCCCGCGGGCGCGAGCCTTTTCGGGGGGATAAATCACGTCATCCGGATCGACGCCGTCCTGCGACCGGAGCCGCTCGCGGAACAGGCTTCGCCGGTCGGACCGTTCCCACCAATCGAGGACATCCCCGAGCGGCTGCCCGGCCGCGGTGAGGGCGTTGAGCCTCAGCAGGCCCAGCCCGCGCAGGTGCAGCATGACCTCGGGCACGCCGCCCGCGAGAAACAACTGGACCGTGGGATGTCCGACCGGACCGTTGGGCAGGACATCGACGATGCGCGGCACGCTGCGATTGACGGCGCTCCATTCGGCGACCGTCGGCCGGCGCAGCCCGGCTTCAAAGGCGACGGCGGGAATGTGCAGCAACAGGTTGGTCGATCCGCCGACTGCGGCGTGCACGACCATGGCGTTGTGGACGGCGTCGTCCGTAAGAATGCTCGACATCGTCAGGCCGCGCTGCTGCTGGTCGACGACGGCCCGGGCCGACTGTCGCGCCAGTTCCAGCCAGACCGGCTGGCCCGAGGGGGCCAGCGCACTGTGCGGCAGGGACATGCCCAGGGCCTCGGCGACCACCTGCGATGTCGCAGCGGTGCCGAGAAACTGACATCCGCCGCCGGCCGACCCGCAGGCGCGGCAGCCCATTTCCGCCGCGTAGGCGAGGTCGATTTCGCCATGCGCATAGCGGGCGCCGATGGACTGCACCTTTCCGGCATCTTCCCCGGCGGACGGCGGCAGGGTGACTCCGCCGGGAACGATCACGCCCGGCAGGTTTCGCATGGCGGCGAGCGCCATCATGGTGGCGGGAAGGCCTTTGTCGCAGGTGGCGACGCCGATGACGCCCCGTCGCAGCGGCAGCGACCGGATGAGGCGTTTCATCACAATCGCGGCGTCGTTCCGGTAGGGGAGGCTGTCCATCATGGCGGTCGTCCCCTGCGAGCGGCCGTCGCAGGGGTCGGAGACGTAGGCCGCGAAGGGGAGCTTTTCGAGCAGCTTCAGCTCCTCGGCGGCGGCGCGCATCTGCAGGCCGACTTCCCAGTGACCGGTGTGGTATCCGAGTGCGATCGGGCTGCCGTCTTCGGCGCGAATGCCGCCCATCGTGCTGAGGATCAGGTACTGGTCGCGCAACAACTGGGAGGGGTCCCAGCCCATGCCGGCGTTCTGGGTCATGCCGAACAGGTCGCCGCTGGGACTATCGAGGAGGAGTTCGGGCGACAGCGGCAGTTCCCCCTGCGGTCCGGGACCACGGGTGGCGACATCGGCCAGAGTCGGCGAAGACAGATTCAGCAGGCGATCGAGCGACATGCGGCGGAACTACGGGAGGCGACTGGTGTTTCAGTTGGCGGACAGAAGTTCCGGCAGAATATCATGAGCCGGTCGAGTTTGTGCTGCCGCCCCGGTGCGGCAGCGAGCCGGGCGCAAGCGCGTCGGGAGAGTTCGCGTCACCGCGTTCGAGGGAATCGCGTGAGAACCGTTCGCAGCCTTTTCTTTCTGTCGATCGCCGCCGCGACCTTCACTGCGGCGGGGGACGAACACGACGCCGCCGGTCGCAGCGACATTGCGTCGCAGAAGGGGGCCTTGGCCGAATTGAACCCGCTGATCGGGAAATGGCGCGGAGTGGGTCAACCGCGCCGGGGGTCGGTTCAGGGGGCGTGGCAGGAACAGGCCGAATGGGTGTGGGACTTCGCCGATGGCGGAAACGCCGTGCGGGTCGACATTGCGCAGGGCAAGCTGGCGAAAACCCTGCGACTCACCTTTGACACGATGACGAAAGAGTACGTGGGCCAACTGACGACCGCGAACGGCGAGGCCGAGATGTATCGCGGCCGGTTTCAGAAGCCGGGAGTGCTCGTGCTGACCACGTCGGCCATGGGCGACGAAGTCCGGCAGATCACCGTGACCCGGCTGAGCGATATTCGGACGCTGGTGCTGTTTGAAAAGCGGGCGGCGGCGCAGGCGTCGTTTCAGCGCGTTGCAGAAGTTGGGTATACGCGCGACGGGGCGCGACTGGCGACGGCGTCCACCAGCGGGCCGGAATGCATTGTGACCGGCGGGGCCGGGACGATGGAGGTGAAGTACAAGGGGGAGACGTACTATGTCTGCTGTTCCGGGTGCCGGCAGGCATTTGAAGACGATCCGGAAGGGGTCATCGCTGAAGCGGCGGAGCGTCGGAAGCGCGAACGTGAGAAGGCGAAATAGGTGTCGACGACCGGAAATGGGCCGACACGCCGCCGCGCGGACCGACCAGACGCGATGTCCGTCGTCCGGTCGTTCTGCGAACTGCGGGGAATCGCCGGGCAGCGGATCGTGGTGGCCGTTTCCGGCGGCGCCGACAGTGTCGCGCTGCTGAGAATTCTCGCTGACCTGCGGACGGATCTGGGGCTGGAAATTGTCGTCGCCCACTTTGACCACCAGTTGCGAACCGACTCGGCGGAGGACGCCGCCTGGGTGTGCGCGCTGGGCGCAGAACTGAAACTCCCCTGCGTGATCGGTCGCCCGGAGTCGCCGGCGCGGGGCTCGCATGTGGAAGCCTGGGCGCGCCGCGAGCGGTATCGGTTTTTGCAACAGACGGCTCGCAATGCGAATGCCCGCTGGGTGGCGGTGGGGCATACCGCCGACGACCAGGCGGAAACCGTCCTGCACCATGTCATTCGCGGCACGGGGCTCGCCGGTCTGGCCGGAATGCCGGAAACGCGGATGCTGTGCCGCGAGGTCTCGATCTGTCGCCCCTGCCTGCGGGCATCGAGGCAGCAACTCCGCGAGACGCTGCGGTCCGGGGATCACTCCTGGCGCGACGATCCCACCAATTTCGACGGCCGATTCACGCGCAATGCGATCCGCAACGAACTTCTGCCCTTCATCGAACAGCGGTTCGGGCGCGATCCCGTTCCGGCGCTGCTCAAACTGGCCGAACAGGCGCGGCTGTCGATGGTCGACCTGCGGCAGAGGGCGAGGCGACTGCTGAAACGGGCCGTCATCGAATGGGACGCCGACCGGGTGCGGCTGTCGTCCCGCGTTCTGGCGAGCGCAAGCGACCTGGTGGTGCAGGAGGCGGCTGTTCTGCTGTGGCGGCGGATGGACTGGTCGCGACGGGAAATGTCACAACGATCGTGGCAGCGAGCGAGGCAGTTGATGAAAGGGGACGCCCGCGCCGATCAGTGGCCAGAATTTGTGCGGGGCGCCTGCCGCCGGGAAATCGTGGTTCTGGAGCGGACGCCGCCGCAACCGGGCGCGAAGCCACAGACCGTTGCGCCTGCCGACAAGGGGGTCGAGGGGGACGACGGGCCCGGTTTCGCGTGAGGCACTCGGGTCTGGCGTCGACGGTGATCGATCTTCCGTCAATCTCGCAGCCCTGCCGCTGATCCGGTCGTTGCCTGACTGCCGGCCAGATTGAAAGATGCGCCCGTCCGGCTGAGGGGCGGCTGTTTGTTGCGGAGAGCTGGCGGGGCGGGCATCATTCGGCTCCTCCTTCTGTTTTGGATGACGACTCTCGATGCCAGACCTGCAAGAGACCTACGCCGCGCTCGTTGACCACCTTCGCGAGACCGCCATCCTGCGGTCGTGCGGCGGGCTTCTGGGCTGGGATGAACAGACCTGTCTGCCGCCGGAAGGAGCAGAGCATCGCGCCAATCAGGGGGCGCAGATCGCCGGGCTGGTGCACGAACGCGCCACGTCTCCCCGCCTTGGCGAATGGCTGGGCCAGTTGTCGCTTGTGGAGGGGTTGAAAGGGGTCGAGTCACCCGAGGCCGCGGTGGTGCGGGAAGCACAGCGGAATTACGAACGGTCGACCAAGCTGCCGCGGCGACTGGTGGAAGAATTGTCGCGCGTGGGAACGTTGTCGCAGCAGGAATGGGTCACGGCCAAGCAGACGAAAAACTTCGGCCACTTCGAGCCGTGGCTCACCAGAATGGTCGCCCTCAAGCGTGAAGAGGCCCAGGCGGTCGGCATTCCTCCGGGCGGCGTGATTTACGATGCGCTGCTCGATGACTACGAGCCGGGCGCTTCAACGGCCGAGATCAACGCCGTGTTCGGGCCGCTGCGGGACGCGACCGTCAAGCTCCTCGCCGACATCCGCGGCTCGGGAAAGCGACCCGATGATTCCATCCTCACCCGCCGCTACCCGATCGAGGCCCAGGCCGAGTTCGCGAGGAAAGGCGCCGCGGCAATCGGGTTCAGCTTTACGGCCGGGCGGCTGGATGTCTCGGCCCACCCCTTTTGCAGCGGCATCGGTCCGGGCGACTGTCGACTGACGACCCGTTACAACGAACACCATTTCCCCGGAGCGTTCTTCGGCGTGCTGCACGAAGCGGGGCACGGCATCTACGAGCAGGGCCTGCCGCGGACTCAGTTTGGAACGTGCCTCGGCGAGGCCGCGTCGCTCGGAATCCACGAGTCGCAGTCGCGGATGTGGGAAAACCTCGTCGGCCGGAGCCTCCCGTTCTGGAAGCATTTCTACCCGCAGGCGCAGGCCGCGTTCCCCGAAGCGCTTGGGGGCGTGACGCTCGGCCAGTTCCACGCGGCGATCAATGACGTCCAGCCGTCGTGGATTCGCGTCGAGGCCGACGAAATCACCTACAACCTCCACATCATGCTGCGGTTTGAACTGGAGCAGCAGTTGATTGACGGCCGGCTCGAGCCGCGCGACGTCCCCGAGGCCTGGAATGCCGCTTTCTCACGGGATTTCGAAATGACCCCGCCGGACGCGTCGCTTGGGTGCCTCCAGGATGTCCACTGGAGCGCCGGCCTGCTCGGTTACTTCCCCACCTACTCGCTCGGGAACATGTTCGCCGCCCAGCTCTTCGAAGCCGCCCGCGAGCAGGTCGGCGACCTCGATGCGATGTTCGCACGCGGCGAGTTCATGCCGCTCAAGGAGTGGCTCAACACGAAGGTCCACGCCCACGGCCAGCGTTATCGTTCAGGCCGATTGATCGAAATCGTCACGGGCCAGAAGCCGTCGCCCGAGGCCCTCGTCCGGCACCTCAACAGTCGCTTCCGGCCCTTATTCGGGGTGTGATATGGGAGGGCGAGGCTCCCGCCGAGCCGCGAATGGGATTCGATCATCTACGGAGGCAAGACAATGCCGCATCCAGATGGTGAACGCCACCACCCCACACATGGCGTGTTCCAGCAGGATGATCAACCGACCATCGTCTTCGTGACCGTGTGCGCGGAGAGTCGTCGTCCGTGGCTGGCAACTCCGGCCTGCCATTCGAACCTGCTTGCTGCCTGGCAGGATGCAAACGCTTGGCAAGTTGGTCGATACATCGTCATGCCAGATCACATTCATCTGTTCGCCGCACCCGGTCAACTCGACTTGTCGCTGGAATCGTGGATCAAGTTTTGGAAATCGCGGTTCTCCAGGAGGCATCTGGATCGATCATGTCGATGGCAGACGGACCATTGGGATCGTCGCTTGAGACGCGGAGAATGCTATGACTCCAAGTGGGAGTATGTACGCCACAACGCCGTTCGGCATGGTCTCGTTAAGCAAGCTGGCGACTGGCCGTATCAAGGGGAACTGAACGAGCTGCGCTGGTGCTAGGCCGGGCGCTCGATTAGGGCCGGTGAGGAATCCAGATCGATTGGATGCTGTTCCCCCGGATGCGGCTCAGCAGGAGCTTCGCCCTCCCGCTCTACGGCGTATAATCCCGAACCTATCGGGCAGCCGATTGTCTCCCGTTCGCCTTGATTCACTTCGTCCGCAAATCAGAATGTCCTCCCCTTCGCCGGCCAGTGAATCCACGACTGGCGCTGAACGCGCGGGCGACGTTGCCGCACTGACGGCACGTGTCGATCGGGCCATGCAGTCCGACCGCCATCGGCTACGGCAGATGCTGCGGCGATTTCCACGCGGCAAGTCGCCGGAGGCCAGAACCCTCGAAGCATTCGAGCGTCAACTCGGTGTCTCGATCTCCCGGGCGGACGAGCGGCGGCATCGGCACCCGGCCCTCGGCCCGAAGCCGACGCTGAAGTTTGACGACCCGCTCCCCATCTGTGAGCGGATCGACGAAATCGCCGCCGCCATCGAGAAGCACCAGGTGGTCGTCGTGGCCGGCGAAACGGGGTCGGGAAAGTCGACGCAGCTGCCCAAGATCTGCCTGAAGCTGGGACGAGGCGTGTTCGGGATGATCGGCCACACGCAGCCCCGGCGGATCGCCGCCCGCTCCGTTGCTGCCCGCGTGGCGGAAGAACTCGGCACGCGCGTCGGCGAAGGGGTCGGCTTCAAGGTGCGGTTTACCGACGCTGTCTCCCCCAGCACGCATATCAAGGTGATGACGGACGGCATCCTGCTGGCCGAGCTGCAGTCGGACCGGTTCCTCGACGCCTACGACACGCTGATCATCGACGAGGCCCACGAGCGGTCGCTGAACATCGATCTCATCCTGGGCCAGTTGCATCGCCTCCTGAAGAAGCGGCCCGACCTGCGGGTGATCATCACCTCCGCCACGATCGACGCGGCGCGGTTTGCCGCGTTCTTCGATTCGCCCGATGGACGCATTGATGAGGAAGAACTGGCGAGGCGGATTCAGGAACCGGACGTGGACACGCGCGGAACCCCTGTCATTGAAGTCTCCGGGCGGACGTATCCCGTCGAGACCCGCTACCGCCCGTTGTCCGATGATGGCGACGCCGACGTGAATGGCGAAATCGCCGACGCGATCGTCGAAACCATGAGCGAAGGGCCGGGCGACGTCCTCACGTTCCTCCCGACAGAACGCGACATCCGCGAAGTCGCCGAAGTCCTCCGCGGGCGACTGAAACAGTTCGGGCCCGGCTTTCGATCCGAAATCCTGCCGCTGTACGGCCGTTTGTCCGAAAGCGATCAGCAGAAAGTCTTCCAGCCGCACGGCGCCCAGCGAGTCGTTCTTGCGACGAACGTCGCCGAGTCGTCGCTGACGGTCCCGGGCATCCGCTACGTCGTCGACACCGGCACCGTCCGCCTGAGCCGCTTCGCGCCGCAATCCAAGGTCCAGCGGCTGCCGATCGAGCCCATTTCCCGGGCGTCCGCCGACCAACGCAAAGGCCGCTGCGGCCGAATCGGCCCGGGCATCTGTGTCCGGCTTTACAGCCGCGAGGATTACGAGTCGCGGGACGCTTACACGCAGCCGGAAATTCTCCGCACCAACCTGGCCGCCGCTGTTCTGCAGACGATTTCCTACGGGCTCGGCGACCTGGCGACCATGCCCCTGATCGACCGCCCCCAGCCGGGCGCCGTGCGGGCCGGCGTGAACACACTCCTCGAACTGGGCGCGATCCGCGATGTCGACGGAACAACCGCGCTCACCGAAGTCGGTCGACTCCTGACCAAGTTTCCCGTCGATCCGCGCATCGGCAGGATGATCGCCGCCGCCCACGAGGAGCATTGTCTGGGCGACATCCTCATCATCGCCTCCGCCCTCGAAGTGCGCGACCCGCGTGATCGCCCGGCCGAGAAACAGCAGGCGGCTGACCAGGCCCACAAACAGTTCACCGTCGAGGGCTCCGATTTCCTGTCGTTGCTCAAGCTGTGGGACGTCTACCAGGACTGGGCCGACAGGCTTTCGAATTCGAAGCTGCGGAAGGCCTGCCAGCAGAACTTCCTCTCCTACGCCCGGATGCGCGAATGGCGCGACCTGCACCGCCAACTCGCCAGGTTGGTGAATGGTGCGGGAATGAAAGAGGGCCCGCGGCATGGCGACGCCGATGCGATTCACCGGGCCTTGCTCGCCGGGTTGCTGTCGAACATCGCCGTCCGCGGGGACTCAAATGAGTACACCGGGGCGGGCGATCAGTCGTTTTTTCTCTGGCCGGGATCGGCCGCGGCCCAGAAAAAGCCGAAGTGGATTGTCGCCGCCGAACTCGTCGAAACGACGCGACGCTTCGCGAGGACGATCGGCCCCATTAACCCCGACTGGCTCGAGAAGATCGGCGGCCACCTGGTCAAACGCTCGTATTCCGAGCCCCACTGGGATCGCAAATCGGCCCAGACGATGGCGTTCGAAAAGGTGACGCTCTACGGGCTCACCGTCGTCCCCCGCAGGCGATGTCGCTACGCGCCGGTCGATCCGGCCAAGTCGCGGGAGATGTTCATCCAGCACGCCTTGATCGAAGGGGACTGGGACTCGACGGCGCCCTTCTTCGTTCATAACCGCACGCTCAAGGAGGAACTTGCCGGCTGGCAGGCGAAGCTGCGGCAGACGCAGATCTTCGCCTCGGAGGAGATGCAGTTCCGGTTCTTCGATGAACGACTGCCAGCGGACGTCACGGACGGCGTGCGGTTCGAACAATGGCGGAAGATGGCCGAGCAGATCGACCCGCAACTGCTGTTTCTGACCAAAGCGATTCTGCTGGCCGATCCCGAAGTAGTGCTCGACCAGAAGCTCTTTCCCGATTCGGTCTCCATCGGGGCCGCGCAGGCGACAGTCGAATACAAGCTCGATCCCTCCAGTCCCACCGACGGCGTGACCGTCGTCGTCCCGGCGAGCGCCGCGGCCCATCTTGATGCCGGCAGGCTCGGCTGGCTGGTGCCGGGAATGCTGCAGGATAAGGTGGAGTCGCTGCTTAAGGCGCTGCCCAAAGAACATCGCCGGCTGTTCCTCCCGATCCAGGAGACGGCCGGGAAGGTCGCGCAGATGCTCGACCTCTCGCGCGGGGATCTCGAAGGCCAGATTGCGGCGGCCCTGCGGAAGATCGGCGGCGAACATGTCCCCGTCAGTCTCCTGACCGCCGCCAAGGTTCCTGACCACCTCCAGGTCAAGGTGCGGGTGGTCGATGAACAGGGGACGACCGTCGCAGCCGGCGCGGATGTGGACCGCATCAAAAGGGAGCTGCACGGCCGGCATGTCGCCCGGCTGGATGAGACCGAGGCCGCCACGAAATGGACCCGGACGGGTTTGACCGACTGGTCCTTCGGCGACCTTCCGGAATCGATTGACATTGGCGACGCAGCGGGCACGCGCGCCTATCCGATGCTGATTGATGAAGGGGCTACGATCGGGATGAAGCTTTCACACAGCCCGCAGATTGCCGAACGGACGACTCGCGCAGCCCTCGTGCGGCTGTTCGGCCTGCTGGAAGCGAAGCGAATCTCTCAGCAGGTGCTGCACCTGCCGCGCATCGAACCCTGGTCCATGCAGGGGGCGAGCATCCTGACGGCGGTTGACACCCTCTCCGGCAGCGCCCCTGCGGCGACATCCAAAGGCTATATCGCGACGTTTCGTTCACAGATCGCCGGACGCATTGCCGAGCGTGCGACGGCTCATCTGCGCGACATTCCCCGCAACGACGCCGCATTTCGCAAGTTCATCAAGCAGGCGACGAACCAGTTGAGTGTGGCCGTGCAGGAGACGGGCGAAGTGCTCGAGCCACTCCTGCCACGCGCCCGCGATGCCCAGAAGATTGTTTCTCAAGCCTTCCAGCAGGCGCAGGAGATGTCGCAGCGCGACAGCCTGAGCCAGTGGCTGCAATTGTTTCGTCCGGGGTTTCTGGCCGAAACCCCCTGGGAATCGCTCACTTCGTATCCGCGTTACCTCGATGCATTCAGCATCCGCTGGAAGAAGCTGCGGGAAGGGGGCCTCGTGCGCGATCGTGAACTCACCGCCAAGGTCGCGCTGTTCTGGAACAAGTATGTCGACATCGTCACCAGGCGACCGGCGCTGCGGCCCGCGTTCGAACCGGTCCGCTGGTTGATTGAAGAATACCGGGTGTCACTGTGGGCCCAGCAACTGCGCACCGCGACGCCCGTTTCAGAAAAGCGCCTTCGCGAAGCGTGGGAAGCCGCGATTGCCGAAGCGCGGACCCCAATTTAGACCATTTGCATGGTTCCTGTGCAGGCGATTGGACGGCTTCAGACGCATGAACGTCCAGCGTTCGCCGGCGGACGCCTGCAAAACAGGATTGAAGATGCTTTATGGCGAGTGTCATCCATGTGTAGCGTCAGAACACGCGACGGTTCGCAAGCGAACCGGCTACATGGGCCCTGCTCGCGATACACTTCGGTGGTATGTGGTTTAGCCGGGTCGCCTGCGATCCGTCAGCTCCCGTTCACCAGCCGGTCGACCGTCAATGCACCGCTTGCCGCATCAAACCGGAACAGCACCAGGTCCGCGACCGAACCGGGCATCAGCCGCGGAACATCCAGACCGCATCGCCGGAGCGGAATGCGGCTCGCCATGTCGCAGGCCTGTCCGAGCGTGACGCCGCCGGCCTTCGCCATGTGTCCCACGCACGTTTCAGTTGTCTGGGCCGACCCCGCCAGCAACGTCCGCTGCCCGGCCACAACAATCTTGCCGTCATCGACGACTTCAAACGGCCCGAATGCCGTCTCGTACACGCCGGGAGGCATTCCGGCCAGGCCCGACGCATCGCAGGTAATGACGATCCGTTCGGGCGTTTTCGCGCGCACAAACGTCTTCAGCACGGCATCAGGCAGGTGGTGGCCGTCGGAGATGACGCTCGCCGTGAGGCGATCTTCGGCCAGCTGATCCCAGAGGAAATTCGGATGTCGCTTGAGCATTCCGGCCGCGCCGTTTCCGAGGTGCGTGCTCAGCCGAGCGCCGGCGTCGACGGCCTCGCGAATCTGTGCCGCGTCGGCCGCCTGGTGTCCCAGCGCGACCAGGATTCCCGCCGACACCGCACGCTGGATGAACTCGACGGCTCCGACCGCTTCTGCCGCGAGCGTGACGAGGCGGATGCGTCCGCCCGACGCCGCGTTGAGTGCTGCGAACTCGTCCCAGTCGCAGGGGCGGACATGCTGGATCGGATGCGCCCCGCGCGGTCCGTCCTGATCGGAGATGTAGGGGCCTTCCAGGTGGCAGCCAGCCACCATGCGGTCGGCCCACGCTTCCTGCTCGCAGGCGGCCCGGACGGTGTGAAAGCCGTGCTCGAGCGCGGCGCGCGAACTGGTGATTAACGTGGGAAACAGGCGCGAAACGCCGTGTTCGCGGTAGCCTGCGAGAACCGTCAGCACCTGGTCGACCGTCAGCTTTTCGTCGGCGAACCAGACCCCGCCGTAGCCGTTGATCTGCAGATCGAAAAATGCCGGCGCGACCCACGGCCAGTCATCGAGCGGCTCGCGGGTCCACAGCGGTTCCACCGCGTGGATGCGGTCATTCCCGATTTCAATGCGGACAGGTTCGCCGCTGTCGTAGCGGCGGGCAGTCAACGACGTCATGACGTGTGATTCGGGTTCTGGTACGCGCGGTCGAGCAGTTCCATCGGATGCAGGACGGGAATGTCCCGTCCGGCCTGCCGCAACTGCGACAGCATCTGCAGTGTGCAGCCGGCATTCGCGCTGATGACGGCCTCAGCTCCGCTGGCGAGAATGTTGTTGAGTTTTCGTTTGCCGAGGCGATCCGCCATCGCCGGTTCGGTGAGGTTATAGCTCCCCGCCGCGCCGCAGCAGATGTCGCTTTCCGCGAGCGGGACGAGCGTCAGCCCGGGGATCATCTCCAGCAGCCGGCGCGGCTGTTCGCGAATGCGCTGGGCGTGGACGAGGTGGCAGGCGTCGTGGTAGGCGGCCTTGAGCGGCACCGGATTTTTCGGCGCGACCGGGCCGAGCTGCATGAGAAACTCGTTGATGTCGCGAATCCGGCCGGCGAACTGGCCGAGATCCTGCGACAGCTGCCGGTCGCCCGGAACGACTTCGTGGGCGACGTGGCCGTAGTCTTTCAGCATCGACCCGCAGCCTGCGACGTTCACGATGACGGCATCGAGGTCATCGCGACGGAACGCGCGCGAGTTCGTGCGGACCAGTTCGATGGCGGGCTGGCTGGCGCCGCTGTGATAGTGGATCGCCCCGCAGCAGGCCTGGGTTTGCGGCGTGTAGACATCGCAGCCGTTGTGCTGCAGAACGCGCACCGTCGCCCAGTGCACATGGTGGAACATGGCATCGGCGACGCACCCGGTAAACAGGCCAACGCGCGCCCGGCGGGGGCCGATGGCCGGCAGGAATTCGGGAATCGCCGGTCCGCGCGGCTGCAGCGGAGGGAGCAGGTCCTGCATCCGCTGCAGTTTTTCCGGCAGCAGTTTCAGCAGTCCGGTTTTCGCGGCGAGACGGTCGAGTCCCGTCGCCTGCAGAATCCGCGCGGGCCAGAGGGCGGCCCGCAGTCGTCGCGGATACGGGAACATTCCGTACAGGATGTATTTCTGGAACCAGCCCGGAGCGACCGGTTTCCCGGACGCCGGCTGCTGCTGCATCTGAACACGGAAGGGCTCGATCAGGCGGCCGTACTGCACGCCCGAGGGGCAGGCCGTTTCGCAACTGCGGCAATCGAGGCACAGTTCGAGGTGGCGGGAGACCTGCGGCGTGAGATCGAGCCGGCCGTCAGTCACCGCCCGCATGAGATAGATGCGGCCGCGGGGGCTGTCGTTCTCGTTGGCGGTTTCGAGATACGTGGGGCAGGCGGCGGTGCACAATCCGCAGTGCACGCAGTCGAGAAACTTCTCGTAGTCGATCGTCGAGCCCAGCCGCGGGGGCTCGGCCGGAAGCACTGGCGGCAGCGGTTCGAGGGGGACGACGGTCGGGGACGACATGGCGACGAACGGGCGAGGCGGGAATTGAGTTGTAGAAGTGTAAACGAAATCCTGCCCGGACAACCTTGCTGCACGCGAAGAAGCCCGGCTTCTTGGAATCGGGGAGCCTGGGCGAACTCACAGCCCGGCGTGCAGTCGAGGGGAAGAAGCCGGGCTTCTGCAATCGGGCTTCATGCGCCCCGCCTTCACCATCAGCGGAATCAAACGCCCGCGTCATCAACGACCTTCGGCCGAGAGTTCTTCCACAGCAGCCACAACGGAACCGCCGCGATGAGCGGCAGAATGCCAACCGCCACCATCATGCGGTCGAACGGGTGCGAGACCCCGGCCTTGATCATCGAATCGATCCACCCGCCGAAAATCGCCTGCAGCGGCGACGTGACGATCCAGGCAGAGAAGCTGAGAATGCCGAACACCTTGGCCGGATGCCGCTCGGAGAGCCCCTGCACGAACGAGTAGTAACACGGAAAAACACCGAGCGCACCGGCTCCGGCGACAAGCCATAGCATGAGCAGCAGCGGCCCTGTCGGCGTCCACGGCAGGAACACGATGCTTGCGCACAGCAGGGCGCTGATCGTGTAGGTCATGCGACGCGACTGAAACACGGAATGCCCGCGCGTCGCCAGCCATTTGGTCGACAGGCCCGCGGCGATGCAGCCGACATCCGTTGCGACGTAGTATGCCGACGTGTACCACAGGGTGGTTTCCTCTGTGTAGCCACGCCCTTCCTGAAGCGACTTGGGAAGCCAGGTGCGGAAGAACTGCCAGCTCGTGTTGATGGCGATCACCACCAGGAACAGCGTCCAGAAGCGGGTCGTCGCCATCAGTCGTGCGAAATCAGCGAGGACGCCGATGGGGGGCTGGTCGTCGAGTTCGGGCCCTTTTTCGAGATCGCGTTTACGGACCGTCGCCATCCAGATCGCGGCCCAGACGAACCCGATCGCGCCGAACACGACGAACGGAAACCGCCAGAGGCCCGGTTCTGTCGACAGGCTGCCGTCGGATGTCCGCGGAATCATCAGGCCGATGATGATCGGCGTGACGATCGCGCCGATGGAAGCCCCGCTCTGGAGCACGCTGTTGCCCAGTCCACGGTCTTCATCGGCGAGCGAGCGGCGAATGGTCTGCATCGCGCAGGGCCAGTGGCCGGCCTCGAAAAAACCGAGAAACATGCGGCAATAGAAGAGGTCCTCATAACTGCGGGCGAAGCCTGTGATGATGCCCATGGCCGACCAGGCGACCAGCACGGCCGGATACAGCCAGCGCACCGAAACGGCATCGGCGAGAAAGCCGAATGTGAGCGAACCGACGGCGAAAGCCAGGCCAAACGCCCGCTCGATGGAGCCATAGTCGGCGTTCTTGAGGCCCAGTTCGCCCGAAATGCGAGTCGCCAGCGACGACAGCGCCTGGCGATCCATGTAGTTGATCAGCGTCGCACACAACAGCAGCGCACAGAGCAGCGTCGTCCGCGGACGAGGGATTGTGAACGGCATGCGTTACCAAGTCTTTCCCGTCCAGCCGCGGACGCTGTTGAGCAGCGATTCCACTCCGTCAGCAAAGGTTGTCAGCAGGCGTTCCCCTTTTTCGGGCGTCGCCAGCCGCGGTGCGCCGATGTGCCCCGGACCGGTGCGGTCTTTCGTGATCCAGGCCCGCGGGGTCGAGCCGAACTCACCGGTCGATTCGACATCGGGCGCGGCGCGGTAATCTCCCACGAGTTGCGGTGCGATGCGCAGAATCATGGATGTTTCCCACTCGCAGGCGTGCCCCATGTCGCGCTGCTGGAATGTCCCGTCATCAGGAATGACGGCGGTTTCCCAATAGGTCGCGAACAGCAGCAGGAGGTCTGTTCGCTGCCGATGTTCCTGTCGCAGCTCGAAGATCGCCTGCTTCCCTGGCACGATGTTTCCGCCGTGGCCGTTCAGGAACACGATGCGTTGAAAGCCGGCGGCGAGGAACTGGTTCGCCAGCCCCCGCAGCAGATCGAGATACAGCCGCGGATCGGCCGAGAGCGTGCCGGGAAAGTCGAGATGATGATGCGAGTTGCCCAGCCAGGTGAGCGGCGCGAAGATCGCAGTTTGTTCAAAACGGGGCGCGACGCGGCTCACCACTTCGCCCAGGAGCAGGCTGTCGGTGAAGACGGGCAGGTGCTGGCCGTGCTGTTCGAGGGCAGCGACGGGAATCACGACCGGCAGGTTGCGATCGAGGGCGTCCACGCGGGGCCAGGAGAGGTCGGCAAGGTGCATGGGCAGCGAAGGTACTGAATTCCTCCGTGCCCGACCAATGCTGCCGACTGCAGACGACGTGGGAGAAGAAGTGGAGCGGGCCGGTTGCTGATCCCTCTGCGGCGGGTTAAACCTGTGGTCCGGGGACGTGGCGATGGGCCCGGACTGCGAACGCCTGACGCCTTCGATGAATCGCTCCGTCGAGGAAGACTGATGCCCGCTTGCCTGTCGCGCTGCCACCTGCGGCCGCTGCTGATTCTCGCCGCTGTGCTGCTGGCCTGGCCGTCGGCCGATGCGGCACCCCCGCCGAACATCGTCGTCATTTATGCCGACGACCTCGGTTACGGCGATGTCGGCTGCTACGGCGCCACGGCGGTGAAAACGCCCAATATCGATCGACTCGCCGCCCGCGGCATCCGGTTCACCGATGCGCATTCGTCGTCGGCCACGTGCACGCCGTCGCGGTACGCCCTGCTGACGGGCGAATATCCTTGGCGCAAACAGGGAACCGGAATTCTGCCGGGCGACGCCAGGATGATCATTGAGCCCGGCCGGACGACCGTGGCCTCGATGCTGAAATCGGCCGGGTACCGGACGGCGGTGGTCGGCAAGTGGCATTTGGGGCTGGGGGGTGACCGGCTCGACTGGAATGGCGAAATCACTCCCTGTCCGCTCGACATCGGGTTCGACGAGAGCTTCATCATGGCGGCGACGGGGGACCGCGTTCCCTGCGTTTATGTGGAAGGACGGCGCGTCGTCGGGCTCGATCCGAAAGACCCGATCGAGGTCGGGTATGGCAGACGCGTCGGCAACGAGCCGCTGGGCCGGGAGCGTCCGGAACTGCTGAAGATGAAGTACAGCCACGGCCACGACATGACGATCGTGAACGGCATTAGCCGGATCGGAACGATGTCGGGCGGTCAGGCGGCGCGCTGGATCGATGAAGACATGGCCGATGTGTTCACGAAGAAGGGGGTGGATTTCATCGAACGCCACGCCGGCGCCCCCTTCTTCCTGTACTTTGCAACGCAGGACATCCACGTGCCGCGCGTTCCGCATCCCCGGTTTGTCGGGTCGACGCGTCTGGGGCCGCGCGGCGACGTGATTGTGCAGCTCGACTGGTGCGTCGGCCAGCTCATGAAAGCCCTCGAGGCGAACGGGGTCGCGGACAACACTTTGGTGATTTTCACCAGCGACAACGGCCCGGTGATCGACGATGGCTATCTGGACGATGCGGTGAAGAAGCTGGGCGATCACAAACCGGCCGGTCCGCTGCGCGGCGGGAAGTACAGTCATTACGAAGCCGGCACGCGGGTGCCGTTCATTGTTCACTGGCCGGCGAGAATTCCGCAGCCGCGGGAAAGCGATGCCCTGATCTGCCAGATCGATTTTCTGGCGAGTTTCGCGGCGCTTGTCGGGGCGACGGTGGCCAACCCGCTGGACAGCGAAAATGTTCTGCCGGCGCTGCTGGGCGAAAGCGCGGTGGGCCGCGAGGTGCTGGTCGAACAGGCACAGCGCCTGGCGATCCGGTATCGCCACTGGAAGTTCATCCCGGGCGGCAAGGGGCCGGCCCGCAACCAGACGGGCAATGAACTGGGCAATGCGTCCGGACCGCAGTTGTTCGATCTCTCCAAAGACCTCGGCGAGCAGACCAACATTGCCGGAACAAACTCCGAAATGCTCGGGGTGCTCAAAACGCTGCTGGACACCGTGCAGTCGTCGGCGTCGACCAGATAAGTTCCCGCGGGCGCCGGTCAGGCGTCGCGTGTTTCCCCAGTGACCTCGCAATTCCGCGGCTCGACGGAAAGATTTGTCATGATGCGATCGCTGCTCCTCCTCTGGCTTCTGTCATCGTCAACGGCGGTGATGGGGGCGGACCGCCCGAACATCATTCTCATCATGTCGGACGACATGGGCTGGTCGGACCTCGGCTGCTACGGCGGCGAAATCCAGACGCCCGCGCTGGATGCGCTTGCCGAAGGGGGCATCCGGTTCACGCAGTTCTACAACACCGCCCGCTGCTGCCCGACGCGGGCCTCGCTGCTCACCGGCCTCTACCCGCATCAGGCCGGCATCGGTCACATGATGGATGAGCGGAACCTGCCCGGTTATCACGGCGATCTGAACAAGCACACGCCGACGATTGCCGAAGCGCTGCGCCCGGCCGGGTATCGCAACTACCACGTCGGCAAATGGCATGTCACCAAACACGTGGGCGACGAAGGGCCCAAGCACAACTGGCCTCAGCAGCGGGGTTTCGACCGCAACTACACGATGGTCACCGGCGCCGGCAGCTTCTTCGACCCCTGGGCCCTCGCACGCGACAACTCAATCGTCTCCCCGTATGCCGACCCGGACTACACGCCCGAGACGTACTACTTCACCGACGCCGTTTCCGATCACGCGATCCGCTACATCGCGGATCACACGCGCGACCACGCAGACAAGCCCTTCTTCATGTATGTGGCCTACACCGCCGCACACTGGCCCATGCACGCCCTGCCCGAGGACATCAAAAAGTACGAGGGCAAGTACGACGCCGGCTACGGGCCCTTCCGCGAGGCCCGACTGAAAAGCTCCATTTCGCTGGGGCTGATTGACGGGTCGCAGAAGCTCTCGCCGCAGGCCGAGGACTGGAACTCGGTCGACGACAAGCGTTGGGAAGCGGCCGGCATGGAAGTCTATGCCGCCATGGTCGACCGCATGGATCAGGGGATCGGGCGGATTGTCGAAGAACTCAAACGGACGAAACAGTACGACAACACCCTTGTCATGTTCCTGCAGGACAACGGAGCCTGCGCGGAAAACATGGGCCGCACCGGAAACATGAAGCATCCGGACATACCCCGGCCTGAAAAACCGACGCTTCCCGCGATGAAGCCGACCGATCTGCACTCCGGCATCGTTCCCGACCAGACGCGCGATGGCTATCCCGTTCGCATGGGGAAGCACGCCATGCCCGGCGGCCCCGATACCTACGTCGCGTATGGCCGCGGGTGGGCGAACGTCAGCAACACGCCGTTCCGCGAGTACAAGCACTGGGTCCATGAAGGGGGCATTTCGACCCCTCTCATCATGCACTGGCCGGAACGGGTGTCGGACGCCCATCGCGGCCAGATCTTCAAGGAGCCGGGGCATCTCATCGACCTGATGGCCACCTGCATTGATGTTGCGAACGTGCGATTCCCTCCGTTGCACCAGGGGGAAAAGACCGTGCCGGTGGAAGGCGTGAGTCTCGTTCCGGCCCTCTCGCTGACATCGCTGAAACGCGAGAAGCCGATCTTCTGGGAGCACGAAGGGAATCGCGCGGTGCGCCTCGGCAAGTGGAAGCTCGTCGCCAAAGGTCCGACCGGGCCATGGGAGCTGTACGACATTGACACCGACCGCGTCGAAAGCCGCAACCTGGCGGGGCAGCATCCCGAGCGGGTGCACGAACTGGCGGGTTACTGGGACGTCTGGGCCGAGCGGGCGCACGTGAAACCCTGGCCCTGGGACAAAGCCGATCCCGCCGCCCCCGTTCGACGCAACCAGCCCCGCAACCAGAACGAGTAGCGGCGAGCGGGGGGCGTCCGCCCCGTGATGCTCGACCAATGCGATTCACTTCAACGCCAGGAAACCAGCAGCCGGCTCTCGCCAGCCGCGCGCCTCAGCCATCACACCTTTGACGAGACCTCCCATGTCGCTTCCGTCCGCAGTTCCCACACAACTGGCCCGTCGTTCCTTCCTCGGCGCTCTGGCCACCAGCGCCGCGGGCGTGGCCCTCGCCCGCGACTATGGCCCCGGCTCGGAGCCGGTCCGCTATCCCGATCCCGACATCGTGGTCCTTGATCCCCGGTTCGCGAAATACAAGATCGGCAACACGCCCATCGAACGCCTGCACACCGGCATGCTCTGGGCGGAAGGGCCGGCGTGGAACGCCGTCGGCAAGTACCTCGTCTGGAGCGACATTCCCAGCGACATTCAGCTCCGCTGGCTCAACGATGATGGCCACGTCAGCGTCATGCGGAACCCGGCCGGCAACAGCAACGGCAACACGTTCGACTACCAGGGGCGGCAGCTCTCCTGCGAGCACGGCAACCGCGTGGTTGCCCGTTACGAGCATGACGGCAAGCGGACCGTGGTCGCCGAGAAGTTCGACGGCAAGCCGTTCAATGCGCCGAACGACGTCGTCGTCCACCCCGATGGCAGCATCTGGTTCACCGATCCCGGCTACGGCAGCATGGGGCACTACGAGGGGAACAAGGGCCCGCTGGAGCTTAAGGAAGCGGTGTACCGCATCGATCCTTCGACCGGTGCGATTACGAAGGTGACCGATGAGCCCGTGAAGCCGAACGGGCTGTGCTTTTCGAACGATTACAGGAAGCTGTACGTCGCCGATTCGGGGGCGGACAAGAAGCAGAAGCCGGACAAGAGCATCTGGGTGTTTGATGTGCAGGACGCGAAGACGCTGTCGGCCGGGAAGGTGTTTGCTTCGATGGCGATGGTGGTGACGGACGAGAAAAGCAGTCGAGAGCCCGTCGGCGTCGCGGATGGCATCCGCTGCGATGTCGACGGCAATTTGTGGTCGAGCGCCGGCTGGGTGGGGGACGGCTTCGATGGCGTTCACATCTTCGCACCGGACGGCGACCGGATCGGCTTGATCCGCCTGCCGGAGATCTGCAGCAACGTCTGTTTTGGCGGCCCCAAGCGGAACCGGCTGTTCATGACGGCCAGCCGTTCGCTTTACGCCGTCTATGTCGAAACCCAGGGCGCTCACATCACCTGATCGAGCCCGCGAGCCGGAAGCGTCAGCGCCCGGAGTTCACCGACGGTCAAGAACTCACTTCAGCCCCCCGGCCTTGCCGGCCGGAATGAGTGGAATGCCGGGTCGTGCGGCGGGGGGCTGTTGCTGAGCGGAGACATCGCGAATCAGGGTCAGTCCCGACACATTGAGCGCGAACGGATCTTTCGACCACCATCGCGGGTTGCTGTTCACTTCGATCTCCGCGAACGCGTACACGTTGCGGGTCGTTTTAGCCGGGTCGAGCGTCTGAATGCTCTGCGGCAGGAACGTCTGCGAATCGAGCAGCACTTCCGCCCGCGACCATTCGCGGCTGTCCTGATCGCGCAGCGGCAACGCAATCACGTGGACGCATGGCGTCTGGTATCCACGGGCCACCTTGCCGTGCATCGGCCCCAGTTTCATCAGGTAGCGTTCCTGCGCTTCGGACTTCTGCAGCCCGAACAGGAAGGGCAGGGGGCTCTCCTTGATCGATTCGCCCTGAAACTGAGCCGGAATGGCAACCCGGTTGTATTCCTTCCGCGTCGGGAAGATCTGCAGGATTTCACTGCCGTTGCAGTTCCAGACTTCCGGGTCGCGCGCTTTCACTTCGTAGGGAGTCTTGTCCGGCGCGACCACGGCCCGGTTGATCAGCCGGCCTTTGTCATCCCGCTCGACCTTGCTGAGGTCCGTCGGGCGGAAGTCCATCCGGCCCTTGTCGGGGTTCTGGTACCAGAACTGACCTTCGGCGCGGGTTTCGGTCTGAAAGACTTCATCGTAGGTGTACAGCCGGAAGAGGCCGCTGAGACGCTGAACGCCCTTGCTCTGCCGCTCCCAGGCGGTCAGCCATTTGTCGAGTTCCGGGTCAAGTTTCGCGTTCTGGATTGCCTGTTTGAGCGCTTCGTCAGTCGCGTCCTGCGGCTCCGCCGGCCCGCGCAGGTTCGGATTCACGCCCCGGCCGGTCAGTTCTGCGGTCCGCTGCTCGGCGGGATTGCCCAGGAGCACCGACCCCGGCCCGGCGGGGCGCGGCTCGCGCCGCTGGTTGGCGTTCGGTGCGATGCCCGGGTCCAGCTGCGCGTAAGCGGGCGTGACGCAGCAAACGGCGACGAGCCACGCGGCCAGCGCGGCCGGAGAAGTCGATGACACGGTGGTCCTGTGCGTCATTGCAGCGGAATCCTTTCCTGCGGTCTCCCGTCGCCTCGGGACCATTCACTTCGCGTCGGGGCGCGGCATCCTGCCTCACCCGAAACGACACACACGGTCCCTGCCGATGGGGCGCGGAATCTAACTCTCTGGCGGTCACCCGCCTAGGCCGTTTTAGCGCGTCCCCCATGTCTGCAGGGACGTGTCTTCCCTGGTTTCGCCACCTTGCCACAAGCCAGCCCGGACGAGTTCGATCCGGCGTCCTGTCTGATCAATTCGGTCGTAGCGATTCGGCGACTTGCTGAAATTCTGCCGGTCAGCGAACCGATAACGCTTTCAGGCCGGAACGTGGCGAGCCAGCGGTTGGCTCGGCCTGAGGCACGCGAACGGAGGGGCGGATTCATGACGGCATTCACACGGCGCTGCTTCTGTGCCCTCGCGTTGGCCTGCGGCACGTCGGCCTGGCTGGTCCAGGCCGCGGATCCTCCGGCCGGTGGAATTCAGTGGCAGACCGACCTCAAAGTGGCGCACCGCCTGTCGCAGCAGTCGCAGAAGCCGATGCTGTTTGTGTTCGGCGCCGACTGGTGCACGTGGTGCAAGAAGCTGGAGAAGTCGACGCTGACCGACCGCGAGCTGGTTGCGTACATCAACGCCAACTTTGTGCCGATTCATATTGATGCCGACCGCGACCCGCGCGTCGTCGAAATTCTGGAGGCCGAAGCGCTGCCCTGTGCGGTGGTGCTGAGTCCGAACGCCGATCTGCTCGGGCGAATCAAGGGTTTCAAAGACGCCGCCCGCTACCGGGCGGAACTGGCGGCGGCCCAGCGGCCGTCGCAGACGGTCACGCCGGCGTCGGCGGCGACGCGCGCGAAGTAGGTCTGGCGGGCCAGCTCTGTCGAATCGGCCGGCCCCCTTTGCAATCGCATCCCCGGTCCGCCACAATTCCCGTGTCATTCCCAGTTTGACACGGAGAATTGCATGCGGTGGGCTGTTGAAGGATCTGACCTGTTGTCGACGCTCGCGCCCCAGGCTCTGCTGGCCCAGGCGGGACGCGCCGGCCGCAGTCCCGGACAGGTCGCGATTTACGTGGTGATCGGCTTCATCATTCTGGTGGGGCTGATCTTCCTGATTCTCTTCATCCGCTACTTCAAGCTGTGGCTGCGGGCGTTTGTCACCCGGGCCCGCATCAGCCCACTGGCCATCGTGGTGATGGGGCTCCGCAAGGTGAACCCCACGGCCATCGTCGACGCCAAAATCAGCGCCGTGCAGGCCGGCATTACCGACATCAGCACGGCCGCCATGGAAGCGCACTTCCTCGCCGGCGGCAATCTGCAGCGCTGCATCCGGGCGCTCATTGCGGCGCACCGCGCCCGCATTACGCTCGACTGGGACACCGCCGCCGCAATCGACCTGGCCGGCCGCGATGTGCTCGACGCCGTCCGCACCAGCGTCGATCCCAAAGTGATTGACTGCCCGGATCCCCGTCTGGGGCGAAACACGCTCGATGGCGTCGCCAAAGACGGCATCCAGCTGAAGGCCCGCGCCCGGGTCACCGTGCGCACCAATCTCAGCCAGCTCATCGGCGGAGCGACGGAAGACACCATCATCGCCCGCGTCGGCGAAGGGATTGTTTCAGCCATCGGGTCCTGCCAGACCCATAAGGAAGTGCTGGCCAATCCGATGCTGATCGCCCGCGCGGTGCTGGAAAAAGGGCTCGATTCGCAGACGGCCTACGAAATCGTGTCGATCGACATCGCCGATATCGACGTGGGCGACAACGTGGGGGCCCGGCTGCAGGCCGACCAGGCGGAAGCGGATGTTCGCGTGGCCCGGGCGAAAGCCGAAGAGCGCCGCGCCGAGGCCGTGGCGACCGAACAGGCGATGCGCGCCAAAACCCAGGAAAACCGCGCCCGGGTGGTGCTGGCCGAAGCGGAAATTCCGAAGGCCATGGCGGATGCGTTTCGCCAGGGGGCACTGCGTCTGAATGGCGATCGCAGGTAATCACGCCCCTGGGAGGTATCGATTGCACCGGGAGTTGGAGTCGGTGCGTCGCAGGTTGTGGAGAATCGCCGGCCGCTGGCGATTCGGCGTTTTTTGCCGAAGTTGGCCCGTGTGGAATCACGATTCTGGGGGTTGACCCGCGGACTCTCCACGCAAGGATATCGGTGCCGCCGCAAGACCCTCGCCGGCGGCCCAAAAGAGGCTCACGCCGTTGAGAATCGGACTGTCAAACAGTACGATCCGGGCGAACAGGGATGTTCACGGAGTTTGACGCGGGCTGACTGTGAACAGACCCTGGAAACTGTTGTCGATGAGCACCATGCCCCAAACATTGTCCCGCGAGCAGCAGGAAATCCTGCTTCGGGGTCTGCGGTTCGTGAAAAACGCGGTCGCGCTCGAGATGATCGATTACACGCCCCAGGTCGATGCCGACCGCAAGCGTCAGTATGCGGCCATCGCCGAGTTGGAAGCGTTGATCACCGGCCGCGAAGCCCCGGTCGCCGCCGCCCGGTAAAGAAGTGAGCGGCAAGACGCTCGCCGCCGGTCCGACTGTTGCCAGCGCCCCAGATTGCGAAGGCAACGTCCATTCGTGGCGTGTCTCGAACGGGATGCCGGAACAGACCCATCGTACTTGAGGCCATTGCGGCAGGAAGCAGTTCGACCGACATGCGGTACATAGACGTCTGCGTCGAGTCGTTCGCCTGCACGCTCCCTCCGGATGTGGTCACCTCTGCCGAGATCGAATCCCGGCTCGAGCCCGTCTACCAGCGCCTCGGTCTGCCGGAAGGCCGTCTCGAACTGATGACCGGCATTCGCGAACGCCGGTTCTATCCCCGCGGCACACGGCCGGGGACGATCAGCGCCGCGACTGTGAAGGCCGCACTCGATCAGGCCGGGCTCGATCCGGCTCAGGTCGGCGCTCTCATTCACGGCTCGGTCTGCCGCGACCAGATGGAACCCGCGACCGCCGCCGGCGTTCACCGCGCCGCCGGGCTTCCGGCCGATTGTCTCATCATGGACGTCAGCAACGCCTGCCTGGGCCTGCTGAATGGCATGCTTGTGATTGCCGACCAGATCGAACTGGGCCGCATCAAGGCCGGCGTGGTCGTCGGCACCGAAACCGGCCGCGATCTCGTCGAAGGGACGATCGCCCGGCTGCTCGCCGACCCGAAAATCACTCGCAAAGACATCAAGCGCGAGTTCGCGTCGCTCACCATCGGCTCCGGCTCCGCGGCCATCCTGCTCACCAGCCGGCGACTCAGCAAATCGCAGCGCCGGCTACTCGGCGGGGCGTTACTGGCCGACACCTCAAACAGCGAACTGTGCGCCGGCGGCGATCAGGCGGCCGCCATGGGAACAGCCGCCCCCCAGATGCAGACCGATTCGGAAGCTCTGCTGCACGCCGGAATCGCTCTCGCCACGAAGACCTGGGAGCGGTTCCAGGGGACGCTCGAGTGGTCGGCCAGCGACGTGAACAAGTGCTTCACGCACCAGGTTGGCAAGGCCCATCGCCAGTTGCTGCTGGAGAATCTGGGACTGAGTCCCGCGATCGATTTTCCGACCGTCGAATACCTCGGCAACACCGGCGCCGCCGCACTCCCCACCGCAGCCGCCCTCGGCTACGAACAGGGCCACGTCGCGCCGGGCGATCGAGTCGCCCTGCTGGGCATCGGCAGCGGCCTCAGCAGCATCATGCTGGGCATCGAAGAAACGGCGTAGTTCCGGCCATCGGGGAGCGAACAGACGGTCCGGACGGCACAATTCCGTGCGAAATGGCCGCGCGGCTCAGGTCGTATTTGCACTGGCTGCCAGCGACGGTCAGTCTGATCGGACCACTTCTCTGGAGCCGGCTGATGGGCATCAACTACTGGATCGGAAAGACGTTCTGCACGATGCGCGACGCCGCGCTGGTGCGGAGGGCGCCGCTGCTGTACTCCCGGTATCCGCGTGGCCGGGTGTTCCCGCTCGACCTCGCAAGGCTGACCGCCAGCCGGCCGCTGAAGATGATTTTCGATGTCGGCGCCAACGAAGGCCAGACGGCCGCCGAGTTCGCACACTGGTTTCCGACGGCCACCATCCATTCGTTCGAGCCCGTAGCCGCCAACTTCCAGAAGCTGCAGCAACGCGTGGCGGGGTTGCCACGGGCGACGGCCCATCATGCCGGCTGCGGGTCCACTTCGGGCACCCAGTTCATTCATTACGGCGGGCACCACCATCTGCACTCGCTGGTCGGAGCCGCAGATCCACAGGCAGGAGATGCAGCAGCGTCCGTCGCTGGCGAGCAGGTGACGGTCACGACCATTGATGAGTTCTGCGCGGATCAGCGAATCGACTCCATCGATCTGCTGAAGACCGATACGGAAGGCTACGACCTGGAAGTCCTGAAGGGCGCCCAGGGCCTGCTGTCGCGCGGCGCGGTGCGGTTCATCTTTGTCGAGGCCGGGCTCAATCATCAGCCAACGCAGACGCCGTTCTGTGCTGTCTCCGATCTGCTGGCCAGGCAGAACTTCGTGTTTTCCGGGTTCTACGACCCGATGCGCGGCGGTGAACACAAGGAAATCCTGTGGTTCTGCAACGCGCTGTTCACGCACCGCGACGCCTGTCGGACGTAGTGCCGATTCAGGCCAGGCGCCCACGTCATCAGCGCCCCGATCACTGGATCGGCATGCTTTCAGGCGTGGGGCAAACGCCGACCAAACAAAAACAGGCCGCAGTCCGGGGTCGACTGCGGCAGGTGGCATGCTTGCATCGCGAAGCAGGGCCAGCATGTGATCGCGGGAGTGAACTGGCAAACCTCGCGCCCGGATTGGGAATCGGGGCGCCGGTGTGAATTCGCATGCTCATGCTGCTGCGCGACATGAGCATGGCGCCCGGCGCTTCGCTCACAGAAACGAGCATCTCGCCCACTTTCGAATCTGTGGGATGAGCACATCCAGAGAGTCCCCCTCGACCGGGTGGCCAACATCCTCCAGATACTCGCTGATTCTCGATCGAAGATCGGCAGCGTCTTGAACTCGGGGAACCTCTTCGGAAATCACGACGACTTCCTGCACGGACGGGCGAAGGAGCCAAAAGCTGGCCCAGAAGCTGTTTCGGCGAAGTTCCACCTTGGCGCTGAGTCTGACCCCCTCGCAGTCATAGATGAGAAGGTCTCCGATATCTGGAGGTTCGAGCCAGCTTTCTGCCTCTTCAACGGAGTCGAAGAAAATCGCGTCGCCGTTGTCGAACACGATGACTGGCCGATTCATTGTCATTTCAGCGCCAAGCACTCGGCGAAGGGGCATTCAACAGCAACAACTGTGAGGACGTGGCCTATAGCGGACGGGTGACATGCTTGCATCGCGAAGCAGGGCCAGCATGTGATTGCGGGAGTGAACTGGCAAACCTCGCGCCCGGATCGGGAATCGGGCCGCCGGTGCGAATCGGCATGCTCATGCTGCTGCGCGACATGAGCATGGCGCCCGGCGTCAGAGCGACACCTGTCCGAGCTTCACTTCGGGAGGCAGAATTGATCGCTCCGCCAGGAAGTAAAAGTCCTGAGCGGGCAGCTTTCCGGTGCGGTCGTAACTGAGCATGATCTCGGAGATGCGATTGCGGACCGGTTCCGAAAACATCTCAAACCGGGACTGGAATCTCCACTCGTCGTATCCATAGGTCGATTTCCGAGAGTCGATTCCGAGCATGGCGAGGCTGAAGAGTGTGCTGCGCTGCGCATGGGTCAGAGTGGGATTGTTGAGCGCATTGACTCCGTCTTCGCCAAACGTCTTCCTGATGACCGGTTCGCCATTGCTGATGAAGTGGTCCAGCGTGTTCTTCGGCCAGACATTGAAGTTGAGTTCCGTCAGCATCGACACCGGGGCGGGTTGGCCACCGTTTTCGCTTTGGCCCCAGAGAATTCCGGAGTATGCAGCAGCGAGTGACAGCGAGCAGAGAACAGCAAAGCGGCGTGGCTGCATTTGGTCGCTCCTGTGAAGACTCGGGCAAAACCGGGCGGTGAAGATTATGCGGTGCAGACGAAAAGCCAGGCAAGCCCATCTTGGAAACTGTCACGAACCGCCGATCCACGCGAGGCCAAACCCACCAGACGACCACGAGCACCAGAACCGCGACCAAGACGACGATCCATTGCTTGCGCCAGGTCGGTGGTGATGGGAGGAGCGGGCGGGTGGCAGGCGTGCATCCCGAAGCAGGGCCAGCATGTGATTGCGGGAGTGATCTGGCAAACCTCACGCCCGGATCGGGAATCGGGGCGCCGGTGTGAATCCGCATGCTCATGCTGCTGCGCGACATGAGCAGGGCACCCGGCGCGCTCGATGAAAACAGACCGCAGTCCTGGGTCGACTGCGCCGCCGCCAAGAATCTCAATGTTTCAGGCACAATCCGGAGAGTGGCGACTCAGAATCCGACTCACTCCCGTCAGCCGACCGCCAGCAAGCTGAACATCGCTCGCTCTGGCCTCAGATTTCGGGGCCGCAGCGAGAAAGGCTCGTCGAAATGGCTCGTCTCCTGGCGCAGTTGGAAGCCTTGGAGCTACGGGTCCGGAAGTGTCGCCGGAGGACGCCGACGAAGGCCCGTAGCCACCCTTTCGGCGCTGCCGACCCTTCGGGTTGGAGTGGCTCAGTGCCGTCTGAGACGACGTTAGGGACTACCATCCCCGTCGGCTCGCCTCAGGATGAATTCCACCGGCTCCCTACCACTCTTCGATCTCAACACCACGCGATCAGCGTTCACATCCCCAATCTGATACCGGACTGGACTCCAATTACCCGAGAGGAATTGGCCGATCACTGCCGCCAGATCGTCGATCTTTCCGTTCTTCGTCGTGGGGCGGATGCGTTCGCTCAACTCATTCCCGCTGACCCACCACCGAAACCGGTTACGCGAGTAGACGACGCCGAACACGCCGTAACCGCTCTCTCCGGTGCCATCATCACTTAACGTCATGCGAATGAGCCGGTCGGAATGGGCGAAGACCGTGGACTCTCTGACGTTCCACGTTCCCACCAGCCTCCGTTCAATCTGCGGACGCGTCGACCACCACAGACCGCCGCCGAGGGCGAGCACAGCGACCGCCACGACGAATTGTCGCCTGCGCAGGTTCGGTGGTGATGGGGGAGAGGTCATTTTGAGACGCGGTGAAGGACTATCAGCGCAGAATCGCCTGTCGAACGAATATGCAGAGTGTCATCGCCAAAAAGTTCAATTCTGTGCTCTGCGATTCCAAGCTGAGGTGCACGACCGCGAATCATCGCGATTCGTAGTTCAAATAGTTCCCAGATATCGCTAGCCCAGATTCTGACTCGGCCGACGAAACCCATGCCGGCGACCGAGCGGATCGTAGCTTCAGACCGTACGTAGATCCTGTCCTTTGTAGACCACCATCTGATGATTCCCGGCGACCACTTAATGCCGAGCGCCGACGATGGGGCGCCGATCTGCCATTGGCCAGTCCCATCTGCCTGGAATTCGACATCGTGATAGTGTTCGAATGCCCCAGTGTTTGAACTCCACTTTCCCACCAATCGCGAATTAATGTTCAGACGCGTCGACCACCACAGACCGCCGCCAAGGGCCAGCACAGCGATCGTGATGACGATTCGACGCCTGCACCGGTTTGGTGGTGATGGGGAAGCAGTCATTCGGGGATGTGAATCGTTCGACCGTCGCTCTTTTGTGTGGTCTCCGCACGATCGATCAAGTAGAGGCCGATATAGCCTGTCAGCGTCATTACCGCTCCACAGACGATGAAGCCGGTCATCCACAATCGGTGCCGATTCGCCTCCTCCTGTCCGATCGGCGGTCTGCCGAGGACCATCGGCAACACGAGCAAGCCCCATCCGATGACTATGAGCGTCTTAACGTACTCACGCCGTCGATTCTTCGGCTGCGGTGTGCCTGATGCTTGCTCGGTCGGTTCCATCGCGTAGCCCTCCGCAGGGAGTCTACCGGGACACAGGGGATCGCGGCGAGTGGGGATGGGCAGGTAGACTGGCAAGTGCAAGCAACTCACACGCAGCCGCGGGATTATGGACCGGGCAGATGAAAACAATCGGCATCCTCGCGTTCATCACGATTGCGACAGCGGCCGTTTGCTGGCTTGCGAGCGCGGTCTGTCCCTGGCTGGCGATGCGGATCGTCTCATTCGCCTTCGGCCTGAAAACTCCGTGGGACGGGGTTTTCGTCATCATCGCGGGTGGAATCCTGACGATCGGGCCGTATGTCCTGACATGCCTGTCGGCATTCTGGATGCTGGAGAGGGCGTTTGTTCGCCGTAAAACGGTCACATGTTTGACGATGTCCGACAGTCGATGACCGTCCCCCCTCCGAAGCCGAAACGCAGACTCTGGCGATGGCTGGCCGGCGTTGCCGTACTTATGACGCTGTCCGCAATTCCCGTCGTGAACTCAATTCATGAACGCGCGAGTCTGCTGGATCGCGCTAGGCAGGTAGCCCTAGGCGATGACATGTCGCGAGTGAGGGACATCATGGGCAGCAGGGGGCTGTACTACCGGAGACTTTCAGCCACTCCTCGCATTGAAGAGTCCGGTTACGCCTATGCGACAAAGGCTGACAGGGCAATTGCCAAGTGGACACGTTACGTCGGCTACGATCCGGTCCCTGCAGACTCCGATGCTTGGCCAGTCCACATTCGCTTCAACGCCCAGAATCGAGTCGACCGCATCAAGATAGGGACAGAAGTGGTTGAAGCATCAAACTGATATTGAAGCTGTTTCACGCAAAGAGTTCTCAGAATGCGTCATTGACCGGAAACGGGGTAAGCGAGGCCGTGCAGCCGCTAATCTGTAGGTGGGCCATCAGCCGAAGTGACGAAATGAAAGTGGAGACATCGAACCACACCGGCCCACCTGTGTCCCCTCCACCAAATGAACAACCCCCGATGGCCAGACGGCAACCGGGGGCTTCGTCCAGATGATCTTCGGACGTGAAACGTGACGGTGCGCGTCCATGATGCTCCGGAGATGGGGCCGCCACGGGAGCAGGTGAGGCCCTGGATCGCCTGGCCGACAGCGGTTCCTGGTTTGGCCTGTGTCTCGTTTATCGAGTAGCACTCCGTGCAGAGTCTATCGGGACAATCGGATTCGCGCACATGACCAGTCGAAGCATGCGAGTGATTGCGCACTCGATCGGCAGTAGCGGATGCGGTTTCGAATGACCATCTTGCCCCAACGGGGCCTGACAACTTAGCCCAGGGCAACGCCCTGGGGACTCAGCACGGGATGTTCAACCGAAGCCCTGAAAGGGCGGCACTGTCGCTTGTCTGTGCCGCCCTTTCAGGGCTTAAGAAGTGCCGCGGGGACGAGTTCCCAGGGCATTGCCCTGGGCTTTGTTGTTCGGCCCCTTCAGGGCCTTTGAGACGCGTCCTGGACGATGTCAGTGTACCGTTCGACGAGTGCTCACCGATAACAGTCCGTCGGTTCGTCAAACCGGATTCGACCTCATTTCGCGACCGGCTCATCGCCCCGTGCACCAAACAAAAACAGGCCGCAGTCCTGGGTCGACTGCGGCCTGTCGGGTCTCGACGGTCTCGAAATGCCTTACCGGCCGGTGGTGCTACCGAGGTAACGGTTCACCTGTCCGGCTTCCTGGGCCAGCTGCGCGGGACGCCCGCTCTGAACCACTCGCAACGCGGCCAGCAGGTCGGCATCTCGCATTTCGTCCGTCTCGATCGCCCCCGGTGCTTTCGGAACCACGACATCCGGAACCACACCCTGGCCCGACATTTCCCGGCCAGAAGGTGAGTAGAACTTCGCGGTCGTCAGCTTCAGTTCGCCGGAAACCGTCTGCAGCGGGAAGTGCGTCTGCACCGTCCCTTTGCCGTACGACCGGCGTCCCACCACCATCCCACGTCCGTTCTCCTGAATCGCCGCAGCGAAAATCTCGCTGGCGCTCGCACTGTGGTCATCGACCAGCACCACCAGCGGCATGCTCCAGGTGTTGGGCCGCTTCGCCTGCACGCTCGAGTTGTCGCCGGAGGTCCGGCCCTTGGTCATCACGATCGTGCCGGACGGCAGGAACAGGTTGGTGACATCGATGCACTCCGTCAGCAGGCCGCCGGGGTTGCCTCGCAGGTCGAGGACCACCGACTGCATTCCGCCGTTGTGCAGCTTCGTCATTTCCTTCGTCAGGTCTTCGGCCGTGGAGTCGGAGAACTGCTTGATTCGCACGTAACCGACGGTCCGGGCGGAATCGAGAAACTTCGTGTCCACGACGCTGCTGATGTAAACCTGGCGACGGGGAATGGCCGCCTGAAACACCTGCCCCTGCCGCTGAACCTGAACATTGACGTTCGTTCCCTGCGGGCCGCTGATCAGGTCCGCGGCCTGGCTCAGTCCCAGTCCGCGGAGGTTCCGACCGTTGATCCCGACGATGATGTCGCCTTTGCGAAGTCCGGCCGCAGCGGCGGGACCGTTGTCGATCACTCCCACAACCAGCACGCCTGATTCATGGGTCTTCAGTTCGACGCCAATCCCGACGATCCGCTCCTGCAGCGACGCACTCGGTCCCATCTGCGACCGACCGGGCACGAAGGCCGAGTAACGGTCGAGCGAGTCGAGCGTGCCGTTGAGGAACTCCAGGGCAATCGCTTCCCGCCGCACGCCGATCCGCTGGTTGGACATCTCCGCCGCCCACTGCATCAGACCCAGGGCTTCCCCCGAGCTGCGAGCCGGCTGCGACTGAGCCATCCGCGCAAATTCCTGCTGGAGCCCCGCCACGGCCTGGGGGTTCGGATTCACCCGGTTGGCCTGCAGGAACTCCGGAGTCGCCACGGCGAACGCCAGGGCGTTCAGGGCGGCCGAAGTCCGCTGCTCGTAGGAAGGCGGGTTGACGTGCCGTGTGTCGATCATCCGCGACACCTCGGTGTAAAGGTTGGCGATCTGGTTGTAGGAAGCCGTCTGCAGGAAGCCGACCATCCGGGCATCGAGGGCGCGGCCGGCGATCTTCTCCTGCGGGGTCTTCTCGTTCTGTGACGGAGCCGGCGGCGCGAACGGCGACGACTGCGGCACGCTCCACGGCTGACCGATCTGTCCCCCCAGCGACGGCGCACCGAACGGGGCCGCATTGGGCATGGGGGCGGTGAAATTGTGGTTCATTCCTGCTTCGGGCTTCAGGGCCGTCCGCGAACCCGCGGTCGGCGGACCAATCCCGACTTCCGGATGAAACTCAGCAGCGACAGACAGGATCCGCTCGTCACCTGCTGGCGCGAGCGTGACGGCAGCACTTTCAGGGTGAAACGATTTCATGGTCGCCGACTCCGGCAGGGCCGGAGTGTCAGCAGCGACCACCGCGGCCAGCAGGAGCAGGCCGGTGAGGATCTGGAACAGTCGCGAGTGGATCTGGGTGAGAGTGGATCGAGCAGTCATTGCCGATGTCCTTGATGGGGATGAAATCCGGAAGGGGAAGGGTGGTCTCAAATGATCATTCAGGCGACAGGGGCCACAGCGGGCCGGGTGGTTTCAACGGCGACCGACATCAGTCGTTTGATGGCGGCCGGTTCGAGCAGTTCGCCACGGACGACTCGCACGTCGCCGGGGGCCTCGACACCGATTTTCACCCGGCCGCGGCCGCAGGAAATCACTTTGATAACAATGTCGTTGCCAATCTGAATCGTTTCAGCAGTCTTGCGGGTCAGGACCAACATGATTCGTCTCCCTATCCTTGGAAAAGTTTGCCTGGCTTGCCGTCGTTCAGGGCCGGTTGAGGTCACTCACCCGTGTCACCCTGGCGACGTGAAATGACAAATGCGAAGGGCGTGCCGCAGAGTGTTCCGCGGACTCTGGAATCGCATTTCGCGAGGTGTTTTGCTGTGCTTCGAGACATTGCTTGCGCGCAAAGCAATTTTGCGGGGGAGCATTGCAAGACGAGTTTTCCAATTTTGGACGCCCGGGGTTTGAAGTATTTGCGACGACACAGTTCCAGGGGTTGACTCACTTGGATGTCAACTTCGGCAGAAACTGCCGCCTCAGGGGCTTGACAGCACGCCAGGCCGAGGGATCCGCACAGCCGGCAGGCGTGTCGCGAGCCCTGCGAGCGGCACTGGGCGAGGCCGAGCGCCGGCTCCAACGCTTCGGGCGAGCATCCGGGCCCGTGCCTGCCTTACACTCCCCCGCCCAACCTGCCCTGTCAGGTCCGGGCCAGTCTGCCTGTGCTCAACTTCAGTTCCGCCTTCATTCCGGGGATGACATGAAACGCGAGTCCCCCTGGCCGGCCTGTCTGATCGGCTCCGAGACGGGACGCGTCGCCGCGCGCGCGGCTCTGCGGGCCGCCGGGTTCGCCGTTCGCGAACGGCCGGCGCTTTCGGAGATTGACGAGGACGCCCCATGTCTGGCGTGCGTGGTCCTCGAACACCCCGATCAATACCCGCCAGGGGAGGTGCGACGGTTTCTCGCCGGCTGGTCCGGCGCCCGGATCGTGTGTGTTCGCCTGCCGTGGTGCGCCTCGCTGCTGCGGACGCGGTCGGACTGGCCGGCCGCGACCGTCGTGGATCTCAGCGAATTGCCGCAGCGGTTGTCGCAGGAAGCTGACCGGCTGCAGGGATGTTTGGCCCCGCTGCCGCTGACGGCTGGTCTCGAAGAAATCGCCGCCGGCCGTCTCGCAGCGCCGAACCAGCCGATTTCCGGCGGGCACGTCGCCCGCGTGGTGAGTGCTGACCGGGTTTACTGTGAAACGCTGCAGCAGCAACTGGCGGACGCGGGCGTCGAGGTTGCCGACAGTTCGTCCACGCCCGATCTGCTGATTCTGGATGCCGATTCCATGAGTGAAGACTCTCTCCGCGAACATCGACGTTCCGCGTCTGCAACGACCCGCGTCGTCCTGCTGGCGGCAGCACCCGGGCAGCAGCCCGATCCGCCTCCGGCCGGCCTGGTCGTGGTTTCGAAATTTCAGTCGCCGGGAGACTGGCTGCGGCGGCTCCTGTTTGCCCTGTGTCTCATGCCGGCAGCAACCTGGGCGGGCTGTTCGCCGAAAGAGGCCCCTCGGCCCGAGACCCAGGTCAGACTCGAAAAATCGTGGGACGAGCAGATCGAGGCCGTGCGCCGCGGCAGCGCCACCGCGATCGTTGTTTCGAACCCGGTTACGGCAGCAGAGTGGGAAGCGCTCGCGACGGGTTGCGAGTCGCTGGAGGTGCTGGAAGCTGAGAATGCCAGACTGTCGGACGAGGATTTCCAGCGACTCGACCACCTGCCGCAGCTGCGACGGCTGCGCATCGGGCCGAGCTTTTCCGATGCCGCCGCGGCCATCGTCGGCCGGCATCCCGCGCTTTCCGAAATCGTCGTCTCGTCCGAGTTGCTGACGGATGCGGGAGTGGCTTTGCTGTGCCAGCGCCCGCTGACCCAGCTGCGTCTGCGGGCCCCGCAGGTGACGGACTCCGCGATGACATCGATTGGGGGCCTCGACCGCCTGCGGTTCCTGCATCTGATCGATGTTCCGATGACCGATGCCGGGCTGGCCCCGCTGGCGGGGATCGTGTCGCTGGAGTCGCTGTACCTGGATCGCGCGAAATGTACAGATGAAGGGCTGTCGGCCCTTCTCAAACAGCGGCCAGACATTCATTTTCATCGCGACCAGATGCACCTGCGCGACGATCCCCGGCGGCATCCCCACTGAAAGGGCGGGGCGGCGCCCAGCGGGTGGTCGACTTCACAGTCCCGCCCGTGCTGCATGGGCGAACACCTGCGGATATCGAAATGGAAGATTCGTTGCTGACTGGCCGTACTCGGACGGTCGCCCTGTGCTGCGCGCTGGCGGCCGGACTGCTGGCCTGGTGGGTGACCGGCACGGCGGAGATGTCCCCGCCGGCCCGCACGTTGACCGGCGTGACGGTCGTCATGGCCATCTTCTGGGCGGCGCAGCCCATTCCCATTGCCGCCACCAGCCTGCTGCCCATCGCGGCCTATCCGCTGCTGGGCATCGCCGGCCGCAAGGAGGTGTGCGCAGCGTATGGCGACAGCAACGTGTTCCTGTATCTGGGGGGCTTTATCGTCGCCCTTGGACTGGAACGCTGGCATCTGCATCGCCGGATGGCGCTGCGCGTGATGCTGGCGATCGGGAGCAGCCCGAAACGGCTGGTCTACGGAATGGCGTTCGCCTCCGCGTTTCTATCAATGTGGATCAGCAATACCGCCACGACGCTCTTGATGCTGCCGATCGCCGTGTCGCTGGTTCAGGTTCTGGAGGAAGAGTTGCCGCTCCTGGCCGGCGGCGGATCGAGGCAGCAGGTGACCGACTCCCTGCAGCCGTTCTCGATCGCGCTGCTGCTGGCCGTCGCCTTTGGCGCCACCTGCGGGGGCCTGGCGACGATCGTCGGCACGCCCACCAACACGAGCTTTCGCGGCTACTGGAACCGTGAATTTGCGGAGGCCGGCTGGCCGGCGCTGTCCGCGGCCGACTGGATGGCCGCCTTCCTCCCGCTGGCCGGTTTAATGCTGCTGGCGCTCTGTTTTGTGACCACCTTTCGGCTGGCCATTCCCGTCGGGGCCGACCGGCTGGGACGCGACTTCTGCGAGCGCCGGCTGAAAGAACTGGGGCGAATGACCTCGGGCGAGTGGCGGATGCTGGCGATTTTTATCGCCACCGCCACGCTGTGGATTCTGCGCGAGCCGCTGGTGTTCGGAGAGGTTCAGCTCGTGGGGGGGTGGGCGCGGCCCGTCGCGGCGTTCCTGGCGACGCAGGGAATCGACGAGAAAACGGCCCGCACCATGGCCGACGATTCGACCGTCGCCCTGGTGATGGCGATGTTGATGTTTCTGGTTCGCGGACGGCGGGCGGCGGCGTCCGACCCCGAGCCGCTGATGGACTGGGAGACCGTCCAGCGGCGCGTGCCCTGGGGAGTGCTGCTGCTGTTCGGCGGCGGATTCGCCATGGCCGACGCCTTCCGGACGACCGGCCTCGGGGAGTGGCTGGGGGGCAAAATGGGAATCGCGTTCTCCGGACTGCCGCTGTGGGCCATTATCGCCGGCTGCTGCGCCCTCGTGACATTCCTTTCGGAGTTCACTTCGAATGTGGCGACAGTCAACACGGCGCTGCCGGTGCTGGGGCCGCTCGCGGTGTCGCTGAATGTCGATCCGCGGGTGCTGCTGATTCCCGCAGCGATCTCGGCAAGTTTCGGATTCATGCTGCCGGTGGCGACGCCCCCCAACGCGATTGTGTACGGGACGGGGCGGGTCCCTGTCCGGGCGATGATGAAGTACGGGCTGGCGCTCGACCTGCTGGGAGTAGTGCTCATCACGCTGTTCGCGCTGTGGGTCATTCCGACGGCGTTTCACATTCCGCCCGGGCCGGTGCTGCCGGCCAACCCGTGACGGGCGGGAAACCGCGCCGTTATGATCGCGAACCTCGAGCGCCCGACGATTGTCCTGCGGCGCGACAGAACTGATGCCAGCGGCTGTTTGCCACGTCTGGCAGCCCGCCATTCCTTTCAGCGTTGCCCCGTCCATGTCCGCGTCGCAGTCCGCCCCCGATTTCACGAAGACCGAACTCATTCCCGTCATCGCGCAGGACGATGCGACCGGCGACGTGCTGATGCTGGCCTACATGAACCACGAGGCCTTCCAGGAAACGCTGCGGACGCGGCGAGCCGTTTATTACAGCCGCAGCCGGAAGAAGCTGTGGCGGAAGGGGGAAGAGAGCGGCAACGTGCAGGAACTGAAGTCGCTGTGGTTTGACTGCGACGCCGACACGCTGCTCGTGCGGGTGAACCAGATTGGCGGCGCGGCCTGCCACGAGGGCTACCGCTCCTGCTTTTTCCGGCGCATCGATCCTGAGACCGGCGCCATCAGCACCGTCGGCGAACGGGTGTTCGATCCGCAGGCTGTTTACGGCAGGAAATAGAGGTTTGCGAGGAATTCCCCGCAGGCGGCGACCTGCGGGGCAATGGTCCGACGCGAGCTTCCGGCGGCTTACGCGCCGGGCAGCATGGTGCGATAAGCGGTCAGAACTTCGAGCAGGTCTTCGGGAACCTGCAGGGTGTCGCCGTCGAAGTCGCGCAGCCAGGTGCGCTGCATGCGCTGGGCGTCGAGCACGATTCTCCGGAACTCGCCGAAGGAGACCGAAACCGTCGGGGTTTCTTCTTCGACGGAGGTGCCGGTGAAAACTCGGAGACGATGACGCATTGAATTTCCTTCCGTGGCGCGAAATCTGGAGACAATGTCTCCACGGTGCATGCTTGCACACACTTCACTGCCAAGGTTTCGGCAGACTTGGCCGCGAGCCTTCACACAATCTGCCTGTGAATCAGGTTCTCCGGCGCGGCGGGAGGCGGTGGAAAGTTCCGGTTGGGTTGTGAGGATTCGCGCAGAACCTGCCGGTCGGCGGAAAACCGGCATTGTCAGTCGGAACGGCCCGGCGGTAAAACCCGCGTCCCGCACCCGGGCAGGGAGCAGGATGGTCCTCGCTGCCCTCGGATCGGAACCCCTCGATGGACTGCATGCCGCTGCCTGCCCGCAGGCGGCGGCATCGGGCAGGATGCCCTGGAATGCTGGAACACGCTGGATTTCCCCGTCTCGCAGAAGCGTCGCGGCCGCTGCCGGTCACGCACGGGGAAATCGCTGATTTCGCCCGCGATCCGTATGCCTGCATGCAGGCCCTGCGGCGCGAACATGGTGAAATCGCCGCCCTGCAGGAAGGAGAGCAACGCGTCTACTTTGTGTTTGGTCCCGAATACAACCGCCAGATTCTGACCGACACCCAGCGGTTCCACTCGCGGTTCTTCGCCATCCGCGGCCCCAAGAATTCATCCCAGCGGCGATTGACCTGCGGCCTGCTCAGCATGAACGGCGAGCAGCACAAGCAGCATCGCCGCCTGGTGCAGGAACCGTTTCAGAAGCGGGCGATCGTCGGGTATCACGACTCGGTGCTGGGCGTTTCCGAAGAGCTGACCCGCAGCTGGGTTCCCGGAACGACCGTCGACATCAACGAGGAAATGACCCGCTACATGCTGCGGCTGACCAGCCTCATCGTGTTCGGGCTCGACTGCCGCGACCTCGCCATTCGCATCGGCGAGCTGACGGAAACCTGGGTCGCCCTGAATCACAAGGTTGGGACCACGGCCCTGGTGTCCGACCCCAGCATGGCGGAAGACTACGAGCGGCTGCTCGAAGTCGCCGTCGAGCTGGAAACGGCCGTCAAGGAAATGATTGCGATGCGTCGCAGCGGGCGGGTTGGCTTCGATGTGCTGTCGCTGCTGCTGCGGGCGCACGATGTCGACACCACCGTGACCGACGACCAGCTGGTCGGGCACATCGTTCTGATGTTCGGCGCCGCTCACCTGACATCGGCTCATTCGCTGACCTGGACGCTGTTTCTGCTGTCCCAGCATCCGGAAATCATGCAGGAGCTGCATGCCGAACTGGAAACGAAGCTGCAGGTGGCGCCGCCGCGACCCGAACACCTGGACGAACTGACCGTTCTGGACCGCGTGCTGAAAGAAAGCATGCGCATTCTGCCGGCGTCGTCTTTCCTGCACCGGATGACGGCCGAGCCGGTGGAACTCGGCCCCTTCTCGCTGCCGGCCGGTGCGGTGGTCATCTTCAGTCAGCTGATGACGCACCACATGCCGGAGCTGTTTCCCGAACCGGACCGCTTTCTTCCCAAGCGCTGGCAGAGCATTGCGCCGTCTCCCTATGCGTACCTGCCGTTCGGCGGCGGCGCGCGCATGTGCATCGGCGCGGCGCTGGGGACGATGCAGCTCAAGATTTCGCTGACGCGCATCCTGCAGCAGTTCAAGCTGTCGATCCCCGACCAGGCCGCGGTCAACGCGCGCGTCATGTCGACGATGCTGTTTCCGCTCGGCCGGATTCCCATGCGCGTCGAACGTCAGGACGGCCAGTTCAGCGCCAGCGAGGTGCGGGGCAACATCCACCGGTTTGTCACGCTGCCCGATCAGGCCGCCCGGACCTCGAAGAAGGCCGCGTAGCGGTCTGCACGTCGACGTCACTTGCTGGCGGACTGCCGGACGATGGCGTCGAAATCGCCCGATTCAGCCATCTGCGCGAGCATTTCAGCGAGCTGCTCGTCGGTCGGAGTTTCACCGGCCGCCTGCTGCCTGCGGAACGTCGCCGTGAACTCGTTCAGTTTTGTGACGAACTGGGCGAGGTCGATTTCATCGATGCGGTCGATGAACAGCACGCCGTCCAGGTGGTCGCTTTCGTGCTGGATGACGCGCGCGGGCAGGTCGTCGACGGTGACGCGAAACGGCTGGCCATCGAGATCGAACGCTTCCACGGTGATTTTCTCGGGGCGCACGACATCGGCATACAGCCCGGGCAGGCTGAGACAGCCTTCTTCGCCCGCGGCATTTCCGCTGCGATTCTTGATGAGCGGGTTGATGAACACGAGCTCTTCGTCTTTGTTTTCCGGGTCGCCCGAAACATTGACGACGAACAGCCGCAGCGGCAGCCCGACCTGGTTGGCGGCCAGGCCGATTCCTTTCGACTCGTACATCAGTTCGAACATGCGGGCGACGATGCCGCGCAGAGCGTCATCGATCCGCGTGACGTCGCGGGACTTCCAACGGAGAGCCGGATGGGGAAACGGGACGATCTGCATTGAGCAACGCTGCCGGGCGCGGGGTCGGACGGAAGGGAATCTCGTATGTTGACGAATGACAGGCGCCGTTGGCAACGCGACCCGGGGAACGCTGGCGACGCCGCGACGCCCCGGCGACACTCGGCCCAGTCGCCGGCGCATGCAGTTTGACGCATGGCGGCAGATATCACAGAATCAATCGTCCGGGAGACTCCGGCAACTCCACGTTGTGTGTGGGTCTCTCGACCAGCGATCTCCTGCAGGAACGGCAATGACGAGCGGGCGAACCTTCAGCAGACTGTGCCTGGGAGTCGTGCTGCTGTGCGTGGCGAGTGGTTGCGGGCAATCGACCTACGCGGAACGTGTGAACCGCACGGCGGAGGTCTTCAGCTACCACGCGAAGCTCGACCAGAACCTGCAGCCGGCCTGGACTCAGCCCGCGTGGGGGCTGGCGTTTCGCGCACCGCTCAAGTTTCGGCTGAAGCCCGGTCCGCCGCCGACGAGGCCGAACGACGAAGGGGTGAGCGAAGTCGCCGTCGACCAGCGACAGCCGGCGTACCTGGGGGTGGAATTGCCCGGACTGGTCGCGGCCTGGGAAGTGCCGGGCGAAGCGTTTCTCTACCTGTGCAGCAACCACCAGCGGTTTGTGGACGGATCGACGGGCTCCGGCGAGCTGACAGCGCCTGAAACACTGCTCGCCGACCTGGAACTGGCCCTGCAACAGGGCTTCGAATTCACTCTCGCCGAGGAAAACGCCCGCGGCAGCAGCGAGCTGCACGCCCGCTTCCCGGAACGCATCCCCAACACCGATCGTTTCGCACAGCCAAAGGCTTTTGAATCGATTCGAATCGAGAAGGCGACCGAGCCGGAGTTCGCAGCCCGCGTGTACGAGCACAAGGCCGACAAGATTCAGGTGGCGGTCATCTTCGTCTACTCGCCGAAGTTCACGACCGGCATTTCCGACCTCGACGCCAGCGTCCGGCTCGCCCTGGAAACGCTTCGTGCCGATCCGGTCATTCCGCGGGGCGTCGCAGCGCCCGGGGCGCCGGCTGGCGGCGGCGGGTCGCGGCAGGCATTTTAAGGGGCGTGGCATTTCAGGATGGTGACACGGAGTCCGGACGATGGATCGCGCTCGCCGAAGGGAGCAGGAATGACCGACGACGATGCCCCGGCGCCAGCGAATGCCCGGCCGGCGGTCGTTTCCGGCAAACTTGTCGTGCTCGGCATGTTCGCGTTTGGAATCGTGCTGACGGCGGCGCTGTATACGTACTGGGACCTGCACACCCGCCCGTTCCGGCCGCTTCAGGAAGCGCTGGCGAAGGCCATTCCCGGTTGTTCGCCGCGCGTGATTGGCGGCCGACACAAAAGTCACCAGGACGGATCTCCGAACACGCTGCGGATGATCGTGCAGGTCGACTACAATCCGCTGGACGCCGACAATGAAGCCCGGCGGGATGACCTGGCGCGCACGATTCTGTCGCTGGCACGCACGCATCACGACCTGGCGCCGTACGAACGCGTGGAACTGCACCTCGAATACCGCATTCCCGAACGTCCGGGCGAGGTGTGGTCCTCGATCCGGACCCCGGCGGAGTGGGAAGCGTTCCGTGCCGGGCCGGCCGATACCGGGAGACCTTCGTAATGCTCACCCGCCGCCAGACTTTGAACTGCATGCTGGCGAGCGCCGCTGCGGCGCTTCAGCCGCGTTGGGCGCCGGCCGCCGATTTTCAGCGCACGATTGCCGACGTTCAGCAGCGGATGGTGAAGATTTTCGGCGCCGGTGGACTGGCGGGGCTGCAGGCGTACGGCACCGGGTTTCTGATTTCACCCGATGGCCACGTGGCGACCGTGCTCAGCCATGTCCTCGATTCTGATGTCGTCAACGTGGTGTTGCACGATGGGCGGCGGCTGCTGGGCAAGGTTGTCGGGACGGATGTCGACCTCGATCTGGCGGTGCTGAAGGTGGACGGGGGCGGTCTGCCGTTCTTCGACCTGTTCAAGGCGGGCGATGTCAGTCCGGGGACGCGCGTGCTGGCGTTCAGCAACATGTTCAAGGTGGCGTCGGGGAACGAGCCTGTGACGGTGCAGCGCGGCGTGGTCGCTGCGAAAACGAAACTGACGGCCCGGCGCGGCCGGTTTGCAGCGCCGTATCGCGATGAGGCCTACCTCGTCGACGCCGTGACCAACAATCCCGGCGCGGCCGGGGGCGTGCTGACCACTCTCGACGGCCGGCTTGTTGGCGTCCTCGGCCGTGAACTGAAAAACCCGCAGACGCAGACGTGGATCAACTACGCGGTTCCGGCCTCGAAGCTGGCGGCGACGGCCGACGCCATCATGAAGGGTGAGTTCCGTCCGAAAGACCGCTTTGCGCAGACCGACGGGAAAAAATCGGGAGTGACGCCCGTCGACCTTGGGCTGGTGCTCGTTCCGGATGTGGTGGCGCGGACGCCGGCGTACATCGACGACGTTGTGGCCGGTTCGGCGGCGTCGAAATCGGGGCTGGCGGCGGACGATCTGATCGTGTTTCTGAACAGCGACCTGGTGGCGTCGATCGCCGCCGTGCAGGAAGTGCTTGACCGGACGCAGCCGGGCGACGACGTCACGGTGACGGTGCGGCGCGGGGACGATCTGGTGTCGGTGACGATCCGCGTGCCGGCGCCGGGCGCGAAGTAGGGGAATTGCGTTCTTCGGACCGGCTGCGGGCCGTCATTCTTTTCCTGGCCCGCAGAGTTTCTCCAGCCGGCATTCCCGTCAGCGTCAGCGGTTTCCGGTGGAAGAACCCGGTTGTGACTGTCGCGGGCTGGTCGGACCGATCTGGCGGAGGGGGACGGGCCGATCACATTCGATGCCGGAAGGTCTCTCGTCGGCGGTCGGATGACGACCCGCTCCAAGGATGTCGAGCCGTATGAAACAATCGTTCTCCGCACGCGAGGCCTCGTCTCGCGGTCAGGCTCTTACGATCCTCGGGATGCTGCTGTTCTGCGTTCCGCTGATCTGGACCGGCCTGCGTCGCGCGGAGTTTGACGGCCGACCGGCGGCACGCCGCGACTCTGTGACGGGCGTCCCCGTCGATCACAACCTGATCGTCACCTGGCAGGGAAGCCGCCTGAACGATCCGCGGATCGACGAAATCCGCACGGTTCTCTGCGGAGAACTGGCCTCGGACGGGTTGCTGCGCGGCGGGTCGCCGTACGTGGCGGAGGTTGTTTCCGCTCGTGATGCGCTCGACTCGCTGCTCGCGGCCGACATGCCGGTCGAACGTGCCACCAACAGCCTGGCCGGACTCTGGCTGGGCCGGGGCGGGCTGAAAATCAAGGCGACTGCCAGCGGCCGCCGCGACCTCGACTGGACTGCCCGGCGGATTGCAGCGGAGTTAAATGCCGTCCCGGGGCGCGAGGTGACGATCGAACAGCGGTCGTTGACGACGCCGATTGTGGGAGAGTCCCGGTCGGCCGACGAAATTCCGGACTATGACCTCGAAGTTTTCTGCGCCAGCTCTGGCGACCCTCTGAGCACGCCGGCGACGCTGCGCGAGGAAGTTCTCCGGGTGCGCGGGTATCCGACATCGGGCGAGCCGGAAGGGCAGCGACTGGTTGACGAGGCATTCACCGCTATTGGAACTCCGATCGCCCTGCGAATCCGGCTCACGGAGGCTGGAGTTGCGGAACCGGAGGCTGCCGGTCGTGCGGTTCGCTGCGCGGCGGTTGCCGCGGGGGTGCCGGAAGAAGACCTGCTGGTGACGGGTTCGCTGCTGGCGGCGTCGGAACGAGCCGAAATGCTGCGGGGGGCGATCTGGGGGCAGGGGGGCGCCGCGCCCGGGGCGTCTTCCCCGATGGTGATTGCGATTCTGCTGGCTGGCGTACTGGCGGTGGTGCTGGGCGGCTATTCGATCGACCTGGTCTGCTCGGTGCTGCTGGGCGCCTTTGGCGCCGCGGCGATTGCCGCCGGCATGAACGCACTGGGAATTGCCTGGAACGAAGCGCTGCTGCTCATTCCTGTTCTGACATTCGTTCTCACGGTGGCGACAGCCCTGCTGGAGCCGCCGACCGGCGAAAGCATCATCGCCCGGGTTCGCAAACCGATGTCGGCGTCCACCATGCTGTGCGCGCTGTGTCTGGTCACGCTGCTGGCGGGGTCGAACATGCAGCGTGCGGGCGACCGGCAGTTCGCCCTCGCGGGTGCGGCGGCGTGCGCTCTCGCCTGGATTCTCTCGACGATCTGCGTTCCGCAGATTGCACTGCTGCTGGGAGCTCGGCCTGTCCGCCGTGCCACCTATGGGCTCGACTTCGCAGAATGGATCGTCAGCCATCACCGCATAACAGCGACGGTTGCGGCGGGCATCGGCATTGTTGCGGGCGTTGTGCTGATGCAGCCCTCGGTTCAGAACTGGGTGTCGGCCCCGCAGGAAACTCTCGCCAGTTCGGCCCAGTTTCAGACAGAGCGCGCCCTGACGGGCACCTCCGACCTGCGTGCTGAAATCCGGTTCGATGCCGAGCGGACCCAGCGACTGCGGTTTCTCGAGCGCGCCGGAATTGTGCGGCAGACGCTCGAAAAGCTGAAGGGGGTCCACGGAGTGACTGGAGCGATGTCGCTGGCCGTCGCCGCTCCGGACATTCCGCGGCCGGCCGAAGATGCCAAAACCCGCGAACGGACGGCGTATCTGTCGCAGTCCAATCAGGTTGCCCAGCGGCTGCGCGATCAGAATGCCGCGATGGGTGGGGACTGGATCCTCGGCGGCGATGGCGATGAAGCCTCTGACTCCTCCGGCGAGACGTGGGTCATCAAGGCCTCGGTAGCGGAGCTGTCAGCAACGGCGCCAGGGGACATGGTCGCCGCGCTCCACCGGTCGATTCAGGAAGTGCTGCGGTTCCATGCCGGCGTGTCGCACGAATTGTCGGGCGACCTGGTCTCTGCTGCGGTTCAGAATTCAACGCCCAGCCGACGGCCGGGAGTGATCGGGGCGCTGGCGGTGTTGTCTTTGGTTCTGTCTGCCGTGGGCGCCGGGTCTCTGGCCCGGGGGCTGGTGCTGGCGGCCGTGGTGGCCTTTCCGGGCCTGGCCATTCTGCTGGCGCCCGGTTTCCGTCCCGAGTCGTTGGGCGCTCCGGCGTACCTGTGCGTCGCGGCCTCGCTCGGGCTGGGGCTGCTGTCGTGCATTCGACTCGTCAACGATCTGCGGGACTGGTCCGCGGCCACCGCGACGCGACATGAAGCGATCGCCTTCGCGCTGACCGGCTTGGCTCATCGATCCCGGCAGGCGCTGGTGACGCTGACGGCCGTGTTTGGAGTGCTGAGCGTGCTCGCGCCGCAGCTGATGCCGGGCACCATTCGCGCGGGAGTGTGGTCGGCGGCGTGGTCGATGATCGCCAGCCTGGCCATTTTTCCGCTGCTGGCGTCCGGTCGCCTCGGCCGGTTGATCGTCCGCGATGCGGAACGCAGCCTGGACGTGCAGGACGATGCGCTGGTGACGGCCCCGATTCGACTGGAGCCCGTTGTGGAAGCTCCGCACTTTGAACTGGAATCGGTGCGGCGTCGCGTGCGAAACGCCGGGTGACGAGTCCGCCTGCTGGCGGATGGGGGGCCGCCCGAACGCATTCTGGCCCGGGGAGATGTCCCGAGAACTGCGCCGGGGGCGCGGCGACTGCGTGCCAGTCTCGCGAAGTGGGAGCGGTTGCGATAGCTTGGCGGCGCAGCGAGTCGCCGCCGTGCGCGACTCTTCCCGTTGTCTCGCGTCGTCTGCAGGGTCATGTCTGAATCGGAACCATCCCGCCCGCCGGAGATTCCTCCGGCCACGTTCAACTCGCTTGTCCAGATGCTGGCCACCCAGTCGATGGCGGCGCTGGGGATGATTGCCGGACCGGATGGCAAGACGCGGAAAGAGCCTGCGATCGCCAAGCATTTCATCGATCTGCTGGCGGTGGTTGAGTCGAAGTCGCAGGGGAATCTGGATGCGACGGAAGCAAAGATGCTCGACAGCCTGCTGCATGACCTGCGGATGGCTTACATTCAGGTTCTGAAATAGGTGACTGCCCGCAGGCCGTGGCGGGGCGGGCCGGTTGGCCACGCCGCGCCGGTTTGCTGATGGTCCCGGAGAACGTCCTGCGGACCAGCCCCCCGGACCGGATTCGCCCTTCACGCTGCTCCTCCTTCTGATTGCACATCCATGGCCAAGTGCCTCGTGACTGGCGGCGCCGGATTCATCGGCAGCCATCTGACAGAACGACTGCTCGCCAGCGGGCATCAGGTCACCGTCGTGGACGATCTTTCCACCGGGCGGCGGGAAAACCTGGCGCGGGTCGAGTCTCACCCGGCCTTTCGGCTGGTGTCAGGATCGATTACCGACCAGATCGTGCTGACGGAAGCCGTGCGCGACGTCGACGTGGTGTATCACCTGGCGGCCGCGGTGGGCGTGAAGCTGGTGGCGGACGATCCGGTCCGCACCATTGAAACCAACATCTATCCGACAGAACTGCTTCTGCGGCTGGCCGTGCAGCGTCAGTGCCGGTTCTTTCTGGCGTCCACGAGCGAGGTTTACGGGAAGAACCTGAAGGAAGTGTGGACGGAGGAAGACGACCTGCATTTCGGTCCGACCTCGAAGCCGCGCTGGGCCTATGGATGCTCGAAGGCGATCGATGAGTTTCTGGCGCTGGCGTACCACCGCAAGTTCGGACTGCCGGTGGTCATCGGGCGGTTCTTCAATGTCGTGGGGCCGCGCCAGGTGGGTCACTATGGCATGGTGATTCCGCGCTTCGTCGACCAGGCGCTGTCGGGCGGGCCGATCGTCATTTACGACGACGGCGGACAGGTGCGCTGTTTCGCCCACGTTCGGGAAGTGGTCGAGGCGGTGCACCGGCTGACGGAAACCCCCGCCGCAGCGGGACGGATTTTCAACATCGGCAGCGATCAGGCGATTTCGGTGCGGCAGCTGGCCGAGGCCGTTGCGGCGAAGGTCGATCCGTCCATCGCAATTGAGTCGATCCCGTACCATGTGGCGTACGGGCACGATTTTGAGGATGTGCGCCGACGGGTGCCGGACGTCTCGCGGCTGCGGGACACTCTGGGGCAGGTGCCGACCGCGAAGCTGGACCAGATTCTGGACGAGATCATCTCCTGGAAGCGGGAGCAGTCGTAACGATTGTGCGGTCGATTGCGGATTGTGGCTTGTTCGCGGTGTGGGAGCGGAGAATAAGCGGGCCGGCTGGCGCATCTTATGGGAAACGCATCCGAGTCCGGAGAGCCCCCGTTGAAGTCCGGTCCTGTGGAACAGGCCCAGGGAGACGATCCTGCGCGTGATCGGCACGAATTGCTGACCGCCCTGTTTCACGAGCATTCCGCGAGATTGCAGGGCATGCTGTGGGGGTTGCTGCGGAGTCGGGAGGCGGTGGAAGATGTGCTGCAAACGACGTTTGCAAAAGCACTTGAGTTCAATGGTGACGTGCGGGATGCCGCCTGGAAGGCCTGGTTGTTTCAGGTGGCTTATCACGAGGCCATGCTTCTGCGGCGCAAGGAAGGCGTTCAGCAGCGAGCATTTCAGCGAGTCGTTTCGGCGCAGCCTGCGGTGGTGGATGTCTGGCCGGGCGATCGCATCGCCAGCCGGGAGCTGGTGGAGCAGGTCGGCCGATTGCTGGCCCAGTTGCCGCCGGAGCAGCAGGAAGTTGTCCATCGTCGGATGCACGAGGAGCAGACCTTTGCGGAAATTGCGACCGAACTTGGTCTTCCGCTCGGAACCGTGCTGACCCGGATGCGATTGGCGATGGAGAAGTTGCGGAAGGCGCTCCAGCGGTCGTGAAGTGCAGAACATGCAGCAAACATGATGATCCCCGATTTGAATCTTCTGGCTTTGCGATATGCCCTCGGCGAACTGCCGGCGGCTGAGGCGGCCGATTTTGAAGGTCGCCTGGCGAACGACCAGTTGGCTCGCGAGGCACTCGCGGATTCGGTGCTGTTGATGGCGGCGGTGCGCGAGACGGCGGTGCGGCCGTCGGCCGACCAGGTCTTGCAGCCCCTCACAACTCGCCGCTCGCGGCTGCCGGCCCTGCTGTCGTGCGCGGCTGCAGCGCTGGCCGTCGTTGTGCTGTTCGATTCCCCGGACGGCCAGACGACCGCCCAGCGCCGGGAATCGCGAGAGGCGACGGCGCTGGTTGGCATGTGGTCCGAACTCGGCCTGGATCATCCCGGTTTGCTGGATCCTGAATCCGATCTCTCCGACGACGACGCCTCGCCGGATGTTCCCGACTGGATGGTCGCCGCGGTGCTCGATGTGATGGATGTCCCGCCACGCGAGGAGGGGACGCTGTGACGACGTTCGATCGAAAGCTGTTAACACTCCTGCTGCCGCTGCTGGCGCTGGCGGCCCCCGTCGCTGCGCAAAATGACAACCGGCCGAGGCCGGCTGCTCCTGCGGCGGCGGCTGAGGTCGATGTGGATGATGAACGGGTCGCGCTGGCGTTTGCCGGAGCGCATCACGCGGAACTCGCCAGGCTGCTGGGGCCCATGAAGGCGGCCCATCCGCGCGAGTATCAGAAGGCCATCCGCGAGCTGTTTCGCGCCAGCGACCGGCTGTCGCGAATTCAGGCCCGTTCTGCGGACCGCTACGAACTGGAACTGGCGATCTGGAAAAGTGAATCGCGCCTGCGACTGGTGGCCGCGCAGTCGGCCATGGTGGATGACGATGAGCGCCGCGAGCAGATCGAGAAGCTGGTGACCGAGCGCAACTCGCTGCGGGTTCGGCTGTTCGAGCTGGAAATTGCAGAGTCCGAGGCGCGGATTGCCCAGCTCAACAGGCAGATTGAAACATTGAAGGGGCAGGAAAGCGAAGCGGTGCGGCGGGAAGTCGATCGGCTGGTCAATACCGCCAAGTCGAGCGCCAATCGCGTCAAAACCAAGCTTCAGAAGCCACCGGAGGCGGTCAGTCCGCCAATCCGGAGCAAATCTGGAGAAGTGAAGCGCGCGCCGGGGGACGGCAGCGCATCTGAGTAGGGTCGGTCAGAGGCGATTGACCGCAGAGTCGGCGGAACAGGGGAGTTGATCGGATGCAGACCATGATCAGCAGTTTCTGGCGAATCGCGGCCGCCGTGGCGGTCGTTTCGAGCGGCGTCGCCCAGTCGGCGGACACCCTGCCGGGCGCGAATGAGCGTTTTCAGAAGGCGGAATCGCAGGAAGTCCCCGATTTCCAGCGCCATCTCGTGCCGCTGATGGGGCGCGTCGGCTGCAACGGCCGGGCGTGTCACGGGTCTTTCCAGGGGCAGGGGGGCTTCCGCCTGTCGCTGTTCGGCTACGACTTCAAAATGGATCATGCGGGCCTGATGGAACGCATCGATCTGGAGAACCCGCTGGAAAGCTACGTGCTTGAGAAGCCGGCGATGGTGGTCGAGCACAAGGGTGGGCTGAAGCTCAAGCCGGGAACGTGGGAATACAACCTGTTCGCCCAGTGGCTGAAGACCGGCGCCAAGCCGCGGCCGGAAACCCCCGCCGACCTTGTGCGGCTGGAAGTGACGCCATCGGAAATTCAGTTTGCCAGGGCCGGCGAGAAGGTGCAGCTGAAGGCGATCGCCGTGTGGGACGATGGGACGCGGGAAGACGTGACCTGCCTGACCCGGTTTCAGTCGAACGATCCAGCCGTGGCCGAAGTGACCGCTGAAGGCCTGGTGACGGGGATGGACGCTGGCGACTCGCATGTGGTCGCGTTCTACGACAACGGCATTGTGCCGGTGCCGGTGCTGCGCCCCTATTCGGATCAGACGGGAGCGAAATTCCCGAAGGTCGCGGCGACGACCAAAGTCGACGAACTGGTTCTCGACAAGCTGTCGAAGATCGGCGCCGTCCCGTCGGATCTGTGCACCGATGAAGAGTATTTGCGGCGCGTCTGCCTGGACCTGATCGGAACGCTGCCGTCGCCGAACGAGGTGCGCGCCTTTGTGAGCGATTCCACGGCCGACAAGCGGGCGCGGAAGGTTGAAGAGCTGCTCGCCACCCCAGCTTACGCCGCGCGGTGGACCACCATGCTGTGCGACATCACCGGCAATAACGATCAGCAGCTCAACAACATCACCGCCACACGCACCCGCGCCAGTCAGGAATGGTACGACTGGATCTACAAGCGGGTGGCGGAAAACATGCCTTACGACGAGCTGATGGAAGGGATCGTCCTGGCCACCAGTCGTCTGCCGGGCGAGTCGTATTACGACTTCTGCGTGCGGACCAGCAAGATGTATGGCAAGAATCCGACGGCCAGCTTTGCGGAGCAGCCGGGCCTGACCTACTTCTGGGGACGACAGAACTTCGATCAGGCGGAAGAGCGGGCGATTGGATTCGCCTATGCCTTCATGGGGATTCGCATTCAGTGTGCGCAGTGCCACAAGCATCCGTTTGACGAATGGACGCAGGACGACTTCACGCAGTTCCAGGCGTTCTTTGACCGCGTTCGGTTCGGGCGGACCAGCCCGACATCGACCGCCGAAAACCGCGCGGCGGATCAGGCTGATCTGCAGAAAGTGCTTGCCGCGATCGGCATGGAGAACCGGAAGACCGGCGCCGACCGTCGGAAACTGGAAGAGATGGCCCGCGAAGGTCAGGTCGTTCCGGCTTCGGATCTGGGGATCCTGTCGCCGACGCGCACGGCCGACCGTCGTGGCAAAAAGGATGACCGGCAGGTCGCAGGTCGGGGAACGAAGGTGGCGCGGCTGCTCAAGAGTGAAGAGCTGATCAACGTCGGCGCCATTGACGATCCGCGCAAGCCGTTGATGGACTGGCTGCGGAATCCTGAAAACGGCCTGTTCGCGAAGTCATTCGTGAACCGGGTCTGGGCTCAGTATTTCCATCGCGGAATCGTGGAGCCGACGGACGACCTGTCGCTGGCGAATCCGCCGTCGAACGAACCCCTGCTGGCGTACCTGGCGGATGGGTTTGTCGCCAGCGGCTACGACATGAAGTGGCTGCACCGGACGATCGTCAGCAGCGACGCCTACCAGCGCAGCTGGCGGCCTAACGAAACAAATCGCCTCGACACGCGGAACTTCAGCCGCGCGGTTCCGCGGCGGCTGCCGGCCGAAGTGGCTGTGGACGCCGTGAAGTGCGCGACGGCCGGATCGTCCGAGAACCTCGCCATGCGGGAGGATCTGAGCGGACGGATGATGGTCTATCCGGGCACTGGCAATCGGAATACTGGCGGCGTGTACGCGCTCAATGTGTTCGGACGCTCGATGCGCGAGAACAACTGCGACTGCGAACGCTCGGCCGAGCCGAGTCTGCTGCAGACCCTGTACCTGCGGAACGACGGCGACACGCTGTCCGCGATTGATCGCCGCGACGGCTGGCTGGCGGAAACGGCGAAGAAACTGGATGTGGCCTTCACCGGCGAGACCCGCACTCCCGAGGCTGACAACCGTGGCGACCGTCGACGGCTGAAGGAAACCTACGATCGACGGATGGCGGCTCTGCAGAAAGAGCTGAAGGCCGCGCGTGCCGCCGGGGACAAGAAAGAAGTGCTGAAGCTGGAACGTCAGTTGGCTTCGGCCCGGGCCCGGTTTGCGGGCATGTTCAAGGCGGAAGCCGGCGAGGATGCGGATGCGCAATCGGCCGTCAGTGCGACGTCGGCGCCCGCCCGGGCCGCCGGAGTCGACTTTGCCCCGATTGTTGAAGAAGCCTATCTGCGAACGCTGAGTCGCTTCCCCACAGAGGCCGAGTCGCAGATCGCCGTGGAATCGATCCAGGCGGCTGCCGATCCGGTGAGCGGCATGCGGGACGTTCTGTGGGCGCTGCTGAATACCAAAGAGTTCATCGTGAATCACTGATCGCCGCGCAAGCGAGACGCTGTCCGAGTCTTCCAGTCGCCGATACCAATTGAAGTGGGAGTGTTCCATGGCGCTGCATATTGATTGCGAAGGATTTGCACGTCGCGATTTTCTCCGGGCCGGCTCGCTGGCGCTGGGGGGGCTGTCGCTGGGGAGCTATCTGCGGATGGCGTCTGCAGGCGAAGTCGCGTCGACCGCGAAGGCCAAAGCGGCGATCTTCATCAACCTGCGCGGCGGTCCGTCGCACATGGACATGTTCGACCCGAAGCCCGATTCCCCTTCGGAATACCGGGGCGAGTTCAACGCCATTCCCACGGCCATTCCGGGGGTCGCCTTCAGCGAGCACCTGCCGCTGCTGGCGGGCTGCACCGACAAGTACGCGCTGCTGCGCGGGGTGACGCACACCCTGGCAGCGCACGAGCTGGGAACGCTGTACGTCAATACCGGCAATCGTCCGCTTCCCTCGCTGGAGTTTCCCGGTTATGGGTCGGTCGTCACGAAGGAACTCGGCGGACCGAAAGACCTCCCGCCGTTTGTGGCGATTCCAAACACCGCACAGCGGGCCGGGTATCTGGGGGTGAAGTACGCACCGCTGAGCACCAGCACGTCGCCGAAGATCGGCCAGCCGTATCAGGTGCGGGGCGTCTCCCTGCGAAACGGCCTGACGGTGACCGATGTCGAGCGGCGCAACAATCTTCGCGACCGCCTCGACACCACGTTTGCGTCATTCGAGAAGGAGGACCAGCTGCTGGATGGGCTGGATCGTTTTTCCGAGCAGGCGCTGTCCGTCATTACGTCGCCCCGGGCGCGCGAAGCGTTCGACATCAGCAAGGAGCCGGAATCGTTCAGCCGGCAGTTCGGCTCGTCCGACTTCGGGGCGAGCTGCCTGCTTGGTCTGCGGCTGGTCGAGTCGGGAATCCGGTTCGTGACGATTTCGAGCAACGGCTGGGATACGCACCAGAACAACTGGGACAGCCTGAAGACGAAGCAGTTGCCGCCGTTTGATCAGGGGCTGTCGGGCCTGTTGACGGGGCTTGAACAGCGGGGTCTGCTGGAATCGACGGCCGTATTTGTGACGGGCGAATTCGGACGGACTCCGAAGATCAACACGACGCGCGGCGGCCGCGACCACTATCCGCGGTGCATGTTCATGCTGCTTGCCGGCGGTGGAATTCGCGGCGGGCAGGTGCTGGGCGAGAGCGATGCGACGGCCAGCGGTCCGAAGAACGACGGGTTCACTCCGGACGATGCCGCCGCCACGTTCTTCCACACCCTCGGCATCGACCACCAGAAGGAATACCACACGAACACGGGCCGCCCGGTGATGATCGTTCGCGACGGACGGGTCATCCAGCAGCTGTTCTCGTAAAGTGTGCCGGGGCGTCCCGGAGTGTGCATAGCATGCCCGCTGCCGGGTTCCGGTCGCGGGCATTTTTCGTCCACTTTCCGGAATCGCGAATGCGAGCGGCGGGAACTTCAGGCCGGAATTGCCCGCCTGCTGGTCGCGCGGTGCGCCCGCGATACAATTGCGAGGCCCCGCGGATGCTTTTGGCATTGCCCTTGCGTCCGTCATTCCGGCCGGCTTCGATCCGGCTCCCGCCACTATCTGCCTGTTCTGGAGAAAGCATGCTGAGTCTGAATCGCTGGCTGTTTCTGGGTTTGACAGCCGCCGCCCTGCAAATTCCCACGGTCGCTCGCGGTGCCGACGTCGGCACGATTGAGGGCCAGATTGTTCTGGATGGTGAAATTCCCAAGCTCGATGCGAAGGTGAAGAAGGGGGATCCCACCGCCCGCGACGCCGCCACCTGCGCCGCCGAAGAGGTTCCCGATGAATCGCTGGTGGTCGATCCGGCCAGCAAGGGAATCGCGAATGTCGTCATCTATCTGCGCAAGGCTCCGGCGGGCATTCCGGCCGATCTCAAGGCGAGCAAGGAAAAGGAACTGGTGGTCGACCAGAAGGGCTGCCGCTACTTCCCGCACGTGCTGGCGGTTCGCACCGACCAGAAGGTGCGCTGCATTTCTTCCGATCCGGTCGCCCACAACGTGAACATCTCCCCATTCACGAATAACCCGAAGAACTTCGTGATTCCGGGCAACGACAAGGAAGGGACGCTGGTCGATATGCCGAAGCCCGAAAACCTTCCGGTGAACGTGAAGTGCGACATCCACCCGTGGATGCAGTCGTACTGGGTTGTGACGGACCACCCGTATGTCGCCGTGACCGACGGCGAAGGCAAGTTCAAGATCGAAGGCCTGCCGGTGGGCGAGCACAGCTTCACCGTCTGGCAGGAAAAGGCGGGCTACATCGATCGGGCACTCAAAGTGAACGTGAAGGCCGGGTCGCAGACGCTGCCCGTCAAGAAGGTGCCCGTCGCGTCCTTCAAGAAGTAATCGCGGGCCCCAAAGTTGCGGAACTTCATCACCCGCCGGCCCCGTGCTGGCGGGTTTTTTCGTCTCCTGAAATACTGCCCGTATGCGGAACACGCTCGGCATCGCATTGCAGTTTCTCGCGCTGGTTTTTCTGCCATTGCTGATCATCTGGCAGCTCAACTTCGGATTCCGTCTGTTGTGGATGCCCGGATTGACCCTGGCCGGAATGATCGTGTTCTGGATCGGCCATGCGCTGCGGGAGAAAACGTGACGTGGGGTTCGCGGCGGCAGTTTCTCGCCGCGGCCACAGGCAGCCTTGCCGCAGGCCGGTCGAGCGACGGTGCGCGAGCTGTGCAGGTGCAGGGCCGTCTGGGAACGCTGCTCTGGTCGCGTCTGCGGAGCCGGGACCCGGCCTCCGCGCCCAACTCCGAGCCGATTCTTCCTGCCGGCGACGCCGAGCGACTTTATCTGCCGCTTGCCGACCGACTGCTCGCCGTTGAGATCGCCACCGGCCTGCCCGCGTGGCCGAGCGGCCAGGAGGGGGACCCGGGCGACATCGATCGACTTCCGGCGGCCGCAGCGGCGGCCCGGGGCTTCCGCGGGGCCGTCCTGGCGGAAGGGCGACTGCTCGTGGCCACCGGCGACCTCACCGGCCCGGAACTCGGCGCCATTTCGACCGGGGCGTTCCCGGAACTGCGCGCGTACGATGTTGCGACGGGGGAGGGCAAGCTGGCGTGGCAGCAGACCCTGACCGGAGACCTGGCGGGCCGCGGCTGGATGCGGGTCAGCTGGCCCGTGGTGGACGGCGACTCGGTCTGGCATCTGGCCTTGAACCACGAGGCCGGCGGCGCTTTTGCCTGCGTCGAACTCGGGTTGGCTGATGGACGGATTCGCCGGCTTGATCGACTCCCTAATGAGGAAGCCCCCCGCCGCGGATCGTGTGCCGAACTGGTGATCGCCGGCGGGCAGTTGTTCTGCCGGCTGCCGGGCGGAGCGGTGCTGGCGAAATCGAAGGATGACCAGGCGGTGCAGTGGTCGGTGCAGGCGTCGGCTGGTCCCGAAATCGAACAGCCGGCTGCGGGGGGCGGTCGCCTGGTGGTCGGTGGGGACGGTCTGTTCGTCGTGACGGCGTCGGGCCGCGTTCGCGGACTGGATCGGGCTTCAGGCGCGTGGCGGTGGGAGTTCGATCCGGAGGAGTCAAACTTCGTGCTGGCGGGCATCGCCGACGATCAACTGATCGGCTACGGACAAAGCGTCTGGGCCTTCGACCTGCATTCAGGGACGCCGCGGCGGCGATGGCGCCTTGTGGATGCGCCGGTCGCGGGCCGGGTCGCTCTTGTGGCCGGAGGGGCTGCGTGGTCAACCCGCGAGGAACTGGTTCTGGTCGATCTCGCCACCGGCGCGACGCTGGACCGGCAATCCCTTCGGAACCGCTGGGGCCTTGTTGGGGGTGATGTTCATTGGGCGGGGGACCACTTTGTGCTCATCAGCGAAGAGCGGGTCAGCGTTTTTGGCGATCGCGGGGCGGCCGCACGACGTTGACGGCGCCCTCGGCGTGAAAACTACCGTCCCGGTGCACGCGAGGCCGCGGTCGTCGTCGCTTCTTCCAGCAGTTGTTCAAAGACCAGCAGTCCGGGGTAGAAATTTGCTTCGGCCGTCCGCACCCGCACCAGTGGACGCGACCGTTCGCTGCTCCAGACGAACAGCCAGCCTTCGGAAACCTCGTAGCGGCTGATTTCGCCCAGCGGGACGCCGATCGGCGCGCCCGCACGCCTCAGAAAGCGGCGGGGCCGGCAGTGCAGCACACGCCCCTGGATGGTCAGTTCGCGGGTCCACAGCAGCTCGCCGGTCGCGGTGAGTTTCGACGCCATCTCCGCAGCGATTTCTTCGGCCACCCGGTCGCGGATGCCGGCGATCTGGTCGGTTTCGTAGGCGCTCCGTTCTGAATGCAGAATTCCCTGCTTCGGCTGCTGCTCGCTGGCGAAGACCATGGTGAACAGCGTTCCCAGATAACGCCCCTTGGAATACTGCCGTCGCGCATCGAAGACGAACTGATCGATTTCCTCAAATCGCAGCGCGCGGTCCCCGGTGAGACTGCGCTGGCTGATTCCCGCTTCATGCAGCCGGAAGGCGCACTGCCACAGCCGTCGGGCGGTGGAGCCCAGCATGAGGGCGCCGATGCCCGTGCCGGCCCCGAGGATGGCGAGTGGAGTGAGCCGCAGCGCGACGGCGCCCGCGATTGCCAGCAGCGCCACCGTCGCCGACAGCCCGCAGAGCATGGTCGCAAGAATGGCTGCCGACCGCGGCCGCGACTCATGCAGGATGCGGCCCAGGCCGGTGGCCGGCGCGACGTCATCGTCGCCCGGCGCTCCGGCGGTGGCCTCCAGCATGCGTCCCAGCAGCCAGACATCCTGGCCGAGCTGGCGGATTTTGACGACCGGCAGTGGATCGGCGCCGACCCAGATGCGGAGCTCGGTTTCTCCGTTGTCGACGGCCGAGATGTCGCTGACGCCGAGGCGGACCGGCCTGCCGCCAACCCGGATGGAGAGTTGTCCCGCTTCCCACGACCAGTCAGGCTGGTGGAGAACGGCGTCGCGCCGCAGCGTGTTCAGCGCCCGGCGCTGCAGCTGCGTCTGCAGCCGCGACGCGAGGGCTTCAAAGGGAGCGGGGTCGCCAGGTCGGCCGCGGGTTTCGACCGTGATGACCTGCGGCGCGCTGCCCCCGGTCCACAGTCGCAGGCGATGGGAGACCGCGACGATTCGCCCGACGGCGTGCCGGTATTCGCGGGTCATCGCCAGCGATGCAATGTCGGAATCGAGGATTTCGATGGTGGCCCCGCGGCTTCTCAGGCAGATCGAGTCGTCCGTCCAGGTAAGCCATTGGCGGCGGGCGAACTGAACCATGAAGCCGATGACGCCGACCGCGGCCGCCAGCAGGGCGACCGCCGTGAGACCAGGTCGCAGCGGGTGTCGCAAGGCCGCCGCCGTGGCGGCCACTGCACCGAAAATGAGGGCGAGGCCGACCGCGGACCAGCACCACCAGGCGTCCAGATGCCCCGCCGCCAGCAGCGGCGACTCGCCTGTTCGCGAGGCTTCGTCGGGGACGAACGGCGACGGCTCGGGCGACGGACTCCGCATGCAACACAACTTCTGCTTGTGACACGTTCAGGCCGTAAGATACCCTCCCGCGCCCGCCGGCGTCGACTTGCGGGCGATGGACGGCGGGACTGGCTTCAGAGAGTTGAACCCGCAGTCTGAGGAAGATTGTCACCGTGCGTCGGCAGGCCTGTCTGCGAATGGAATCTTGCACCCACCGATCACAGTCCTTCCGCACTGGCGGTTCTCGCCGCTGGTTTTTCGTCTGCAGCTGCCTGGCAGCCTCGCTGGCGGCGGAGGCGTCGGCTGTCGAACAACCCGCCCGCGGCGGGACGGTGCTGGCCGAGTGGGCGACCATTCTCCCGCAGACGGGAGAGCGTCATGTCCGGCTGCGAATTCACGCGAGCGGCCTGCTGGAATCGTGGGCCGTCCCGCAGGGCCCCTGCCAGCAGGAGCAGCGTCTGCCCGAGCAGGTGCGGCAGCTGGTCGACTCGTTCGTCGCGTCGGCCCGCGATGAGGGACTTGCAACGGACGCGATCGCCGCGGAACTGCGCGACGCATCGAAACGACTGGGCCTGACCGCGGACATCCGCGCCGCGGATGAGACGTCGATTACCCTGCACACGGAACAGGGGCCGATCGAAATCCGCTGCGGGGCGTTGCCGCTGCTGGCCGAGCGTTTCCCGGAGGCCGCCCGCGTGCAGGCATTGGCCCGGCTCGAGCGGCGCTTCGAGAACCTGCAGTGCATCGTGCAGTGCGGCGGCGAAGCTGCGGCCCTGAAACTGTGCGCCCAGGCGACCCGGCAGCTGCAGGCCGAGCATCCCGGCGAGGCGGCCTGGACGGTGAGCGAACTGCAGATGGTGCGCGTCAGTCGTGACGGCGGGCGGTTCGTTCAGTTTCGCCGGGACGCGGCCGGCGCTGAGTGCTGGACGACGTGCGTGATGGAAATTCCGGGTCGGGCGCCGCGCGTCACCGTTCTGCCGCCGGCGAGACTGATCCGATGAACGCGCCTCTGCAGACACCGCTGCCGGTCGGGCGTCGGCGCAATCTGGTGTGGCGCTCGTTTCAGTTCCTGATGCAGAACGTGTTCACCTTCTGGCTGAAGTACCGCGCCCGCGGCATCGACAACATTCCCGCGGGGCCGGCGTTGCTGATCGCCAATCACCAGAGCTTTCTCGACCCGCTGCTGGTCGGGTTGCCGCTCGATCGGCCCGTCAGTTTTCTTGCCCGGGACAGCCTGTTCCGGGTTCCCCTGATTGGCTGGATTCTGAAAAACACATACGTGCTGCCCATTCGGCGCGACGCCGCCGGGACCGAAAGCCTGCGCGTTTCGCTGCAGCGGCTGCAGGAGGGATTTCTGGTGGGAGTGTTTCCGGAAGGGACGCGCTCGCGCGACGGACACCTGGGGCCGATGAAGCCCGGATTTGTGGCCCTGGTGCGTCGCGGGTCGGCGCCGATTGTCCCGGTGGCGGTTTCGGGAGCGTTTGAAGCGATGCCCAGAGGGGCGATTTTCCTGCGTCCACGACCGGTGCGCGTCGTGTTCGGAAAACCGATCAGCGTCGAGGAGCTGGCGGCGTTTCAGGGGCGCGGTTCAGAGGTCGCGCTGGTGGAACTGGTGACGCGCCGCATCGCCGAACTGCTCGCGGAGGCCGACAGCTGGCGCTGTTCGTCTCCGCGCGGCGGCGGGTAAGCCGCCGTGCGGGCTGTCGCGTCGGGTTTAGCGGGGGGGCAGTCCGGGGACCTGTTCGTTCAGTTCCCGCTGGCCGGCCTTGTAGTCCTCAATCGCCTGCCGGGCGAGAGGCAGCCGCGTTTCCGGACCGGCCGGGAAGTACTGCACGTCGTCGCGCAGGTAGTAGGCGGAGGGCAGGGTCTGGCCGCCGATGGTGGTCTGGCATCCGCTGAACAGACAGGTCGCCAGGCAATTGCAGGCCAGCCCGATCAGGAGAGTTGATCGCGAGAGCGTCATGGCGAACGGTCTTTCACGGAAAACGAGTCAGCGAAGGAAGTGGTCGGTCCGATTGAATTCGGACGCTCTCGGACTGCAATGACAGTCCGTTGTCTTTATCGGCGGGGGACCGGCGGAAAATTGAGAGTCTTCAGGAAAATCGTCACAACCTCTTTGGCCAGCAGCGTTGAACTCGCCGGCTGCCTGTTTTGTAAGTCTCTGTTTGTCAGCGGTTTGTGGTGATTTCGTGAGCTGCGTGGGACCGGCCGCTTCCCGCGCGGTTCTGGCTGGACGCGATTGGCAATTGCCCGGGAACCGCGTCAAGATTCAGGTGGCTGCGGCGAATCACTGGCAGCCCGCCGCTCAAGAGCGTTTCCCTGACCCTTCCACAGCCCCGGTTCTGCAGGGCGACCTGGTGAACGATTCCCTTCACGATTTCTTCTGCGCTGGCTGCAACGAACGGTTTCTGCGGCGGGTTGACGATCCGTATTGCCCGCGGTGCGGCATGGTCGCAGCGCCGGAACGGCTGCAGGATCCGCTGCAGCCGACTTTGCTGTGGCGCAGCAGTGGGAACTGGGCGGCCGGCCGGAATCGTCGCGAGCCGGAAGAAGACCTGCATCGCCTCGTGGGGCAGCGGGTTCACATTTACCACTGCGATCAGTTTCTTGGCCGCGGCGGGATGGGGTGGGTGTTTCTGGCGCATCATGGCGAACTGCATCGGCCGTGCGCCCTCAAGATTCTGTCGCCCCATCTGGCCGAGCGTGATCCTGAATACCTCGAGCGGTTTCGTCATGAAGGACGCGCCACAGCGGCATTGAACCATCCCAACATCGTCACGGCGCATGCCATTGGCGAATTTCAGAATCTGCAATTCCTGGAGATGGAGTTTGTCGCCGGGCGTTCGCTGCAGCATATGGTCAACGAGCACGCGCTGAGTCCGCAGCGCGCGACCAGCATGGCCGTCGGGATCGCTTCCGGACTGTCGGAAGCCCATCGCGCGGGGCTGATTCACCGTGATCTCAAGCCTGACAACGTGCTGATCACTCATCGGGGACAGCCAAAGATCAGCGACTTCGGTCTCGCGAAGCGCATCAGCGGCAGCGCCGAATCTCCGTACACGCTGGCCGGCACGCCGCATTTTATGGCGCCGGAACTGTTCCAGGGAGCGCCGGCGTCCCGCAGCAGCGATGTTTATGCGCTGGGCGTTGTGTACTACCAGATGCTGACGGGTCGGCTGCCGTACTCGGCGGAGACCATGAACGGACTGATCGACGCCGTTGTGCACGAGCCGATTCCGGATGTCCGTCGCCTGCGCCCGGAGGTTCCGCTCGAGATGGCCGAGTGCCTCAGCCTGATGCTCGACAAAAGCCCGGAGAACCGCCCGGCCGATGGCAACGGCGCGCTGCTGCTTCTGGAGGCCGTGCAGGGCCACCTTCGCGACCTGCACACCCTGCTGCACGATGCGCTCGACCGGGAACCGGGAGTGACCTGGAAGCGGCTGGACGGCAGGTATGAGGTGCGCGTGCTGCTGGATGACGGCCGCAGCCAGCTGGTGACGCTGCAGAACGACGACGACACGCTGGATGGCGAAATCGTGATTTACAGCATCTGTTGCCCGTCGCGTCCCGATTACTACGAACAGGCGCTTCGGCTGAACGCCACCATCGGCCACGGGGCGTTATCGATCCGCGATCTCGACGGCGTTCCGCACTTCGTGATGATCAACACCTATCCACGGGCAACGATCGACCCGGAGGAGATCCGGCGGACTGTTCGCGACGTGGCCGCCCATGCGGACGCCGTGGAACACCTGCTGACCGGGGTGGACAACAATTGACGGCGCTCAGTCGCCGGGGTGCAGCGGCCCGACGGTCGGCTGCCGGGCGCAGGGCGATTGCTGGGGGGCGCGACTGTTCAATTTGCGAAACCTGCGGATCCCCTCGTTGACACTGGTGTTTCAGTCTCTTTACGTTGTGGGAGTCAGGTCCATCGGCCGCCACACACGGTCTCATGAGCTTGCGGGAGGTTGCAGCCTGCCGCGCCCGGACGATGGAGACAGACATGCGTGCTTTGTTGGCGTTGTGGCAGGATGAATCGGGGTTTGTGCTGTCGGCTGAAGCTGTGGCCGTCGGGACCCTGGGCGTGGTCGGTGCGGCCGTCGGCGCTGGCGCCGTCGCCCGATCGGTGAATTCTGAACTCGAAGAGACAGCGTTCGCGCTGCGAAGTCTCGATCAGAGCTTCAGCATTCCCGAGCAGCGGATCGGCAATGCGTTCGTGGCCGGGTCGTCTTACACGCAAAAGCCCGTTGCCGAGGCGCATCGCGAACTGCGCGAGCAGATCGAGCGCGACCGGGCGGCCGAAGAAAATGCCCGGCGGAACGCCGAGGCCAACGAGAAACCGAACGCAGCGCCCGCTCCGAAGAAGCCGCGCAACAAGAAGGGGAAGGACAAAGGCGAATCGGAAGCCGGGGAGACCGAACCGGTGCTCTACGTCCCTTCCCTGTGATCGCCGGGACGCCTGCGCCCCGCCCGTCTGACGGCCTGTTGAGCCAATGCCGCGGTCGACCGCCGGAGATTACTCCGGCTTCGACCCGGCCGCAGGCTTCATCGGCATCCGGTCGGCCGGAATCTTTCCTTCCAGCGCCTTGACGAGCTTTTCTTCCTGTTTCGGTTTGCCGTACTCGATTTCCAGGGCCTTCACCCAGGCCTGCACGGCCTGTTCCCGGTCCCCGAGTTTCTCGTACACGTCGCCGAGGTGATCCCAGATCGTGGCATCCTGCCGTTTGGGATCCTTCACGGCCTTCAGCAGATGCTCTTTGGCGTCGCTGTAGATGCCCAGGCGGAACTGCACCCAGCCCATGCTGTCGAGGTAGGCCGCGTTGTCGGGTTCCGCCGCCAGGGCCTTTTCGATCATGAGTTTTGATCGTTCCAGGTTCTTGCCGCGATCGGCCCACAGATAGCCGAGATCGTTGTTGGCCTGCGTGTTCTCCGGGTCCTTTTCGAGAATGTCTTCCAGGATTTTCTCCCCTTTGTCGAAGTTCTCGATGTGGACGTAGATGGCGGACAGCGAGAAGCGACAGGTGTTGAGGAATTCCGGCTTCGCGTTCAGGCTGGGCCCGACCTGAATCAGCGCTTCGTACGCGGCGATCGCCTTCTCCCATTGCTGCGAGTGGTAGTAGATCCAGGCTTCACGGCTGAGAATCGACAGCACGCGCGGGTAATCCTGCTTGGCCTGCGTAATGACGCTGAGCGCCTGGTCGGTCTGGCCATCCATTTCCAGCGCGGCGGCCTGCAGCTCGATGAAATACGGACGCTCGTTATCGAGCGACGGATGCTGCACGGCTTCGGTCAGAATTTCGACGGCTGGCTTGAACTTGTCGGACTGAATGAGGTGCAGGGCGATTTCAGCATACAACTGGGCAGGAGGCTGGTTCTGCATCGAGATGGCGTAGCGGTAGAAGCCGAGGGCGTCTTCCGAGCGGTCGGCGTCGATGCAGAGCTTGCCCATGATGTAGGCCGGGAAAAACTCCAGCCGGGGCGGGTCTTCCCCCTGCAGCTGGCGGGCATGCGCGACCAGCCCATTGAAGGCGGCGTCGTCTTCCTGAATGGCTTCCACTTCCTCCTGGAACCGCAGCGCGAGGTCGCCGACCTCGGCGTCGCCGCCTCCGGCTGCTTCGCCTGCGGCGGGAACGACCTGGAAGGCCCGGGTGAGCGTCGAGAACAGCTCCGGATAATCTTTCTTCTGGCGGTAAATCCGGGTCAGTCCGACCAGCGCCCGCGGGTCGCGGGCGCCTCCGGGGGCCTCGGTGTAGGCCTTGATCGCCTCATCCAGGCGGTCGGCAGCGACGAGTTGATCGGCGAGAAAGTACGCCAGTCCTGCGTTCTGCCGGTCGGCGTTCCGCAGCTTTTCAAGACGTGGAATCAGTTCGCTGTCGCGGTTCAGGTCGGCCAGAATGTCCTTGAGAAGCTGATACGCGGCGCGGCCTTTCGTCTGCAGCTGGGCGGCGAAATACTTGTCGAGTTCTTCGAGCGCCTGCTCCGGCTTCTTCGTTTCGCGAAACAGCAGCGCCAGGTTGAAGCTGTGAATTCCCGGACGCGACGTGCGGAACTTTGACGCTTCGTCGAATGCCTGCAGGGCAAGTTCCGGCCGGCTGGCGTCGAGGAAGACCTGCCCGAATTCGTCATACAGGGCGCCGGGTTCGCCAAGCAGTTCCTTCATCTTTTTAGGAGTCAGCTGGCTGTCGGGAGCGCGGAGCGCTTCGAACACGAGCAGGTAATGCTCGGCCGCTTCCTGGTTGCGGCCGGCTGACTGGTGATACTTCCCGATCAAGCGGTGCACCGACATGTTCCGCCCCAGGTCTTTCTCGACGGGGACAAGCGGCAGCACTTCTTTCAGCAGGGCAATGGCCTCGTCGATTTGCCGGGTGCGCGCGTAGGCCAGCGACACTCCCTGCACAAGAATCACGCCTTCCGGCTTGATGGCCGCCCCGCGGAGGGCGTAGTCGCGGGCGGCGGCGAGGTCGCGTGCATCGAGCAGCGCGGGGACGAGCGCGCGGTAAGGAACCAGCGAAGTCGCGTCTTTCTCCACGGTCTTTTTCAGCGCTGCCAGCCCTTCGGGGTTCTCGCCGCGCGAGTAATGCAGCTGGGCCGTCATGAACCACGCCAGCGCTTCCCCTTTCAGCTTCTGGTCCGAAGTCTGATCGCTTTTGGGGATGAAGAACTGAAGCGGATCGTCCCCTTCCTGCACGGGAAATGCGGGGAGGGGGGACGCGGCTGGTTTTTCGGGACTGGCGGCATCCTGCGCGATCGCCGGCATGGCCGTCGACGCGCCCAGCATGGCGATGACAAGACTCAAACCTGCAAGCGGACGGTTGTGTTGCCGCTGTGTGAATTCAGACATCAAACTCTTGCTCCCGGGTCCGACCCGATCAATGGGAGCCGCCGCAAGTTCCGCCCGAGGACAGACCACTCTCCCGGCGACATCATTCCGATTCTAGACCATTTGCATGGCTGTTGTGCAGGCGATGGGACGGCTTCTGGCAAAGGGGGCGTCCAGCGTTCGCCTGCGGAGCCCTGAAACCTCGCGTTGAACAGGCCTCGGCCGCTGCGATGGCTGCCGGACAGTTCGCGTGGATGGATCGGTTTCCGGGGCTGTTGCACTTGGGGTGCCGGCCGGTAGCATGGCCCGTTTCTCTGTCGCCCCAGGCAGAGAATTTCTGTTCCGCTGCTTCGTTCGACGTGACGCTCCTCATGGCGAGTTCCACACCCGATTCCGGTTCTGCTCCGGGCCCGTATTCGCAACCCGATCAGGCGATCGCCAGCCGGCTGCTGCCGCTGGAGGCGATGGACCCCGGCCTGACGTGGGACCAGCCGGGCGGGGGGGTGATTGTGCACCTCGAACTGGCCTGGGGGCATCTTCGCCGGTGGTGGCTGAAGGCCTTCCGCCGCGGTTACGTGGAACGCATGCGTCGCCTGCGCAAAGGGACGGAGAACCGCTGTCCGCATGAGGTGCTCGACCCGCGCGACCTCAAGTTTTTCCGAAATCAGGGGGGCTACTTCTGGGACCCCGCGGACGACCCGTTCACCTGGCGCGACCGCCTGCCGTTCGCCCGGACGGGACTGGCGGAACTGCTTGTCTTTTCGCTGATGTTTTACGGCGGCGGGCTGCTGCTCGCCTGGTGGCTGCGCAGCCGCGACATTGGCGGCGCGTGGGGCGTTGTGGGCTGGATTGCGGTCACGGCGCTGCTCGTGATCGGCGTTCTGATCACCTGGTTTTTCCGGAATCCCCGCCGCGAGATTCCACAGGGGCGCGGCACGATTGTCTCTCCGGCCGATGGGGTTGTCACGACGATTGAAGAGCTGGACCACGATGAGTTCGTGGGCGGTCCTGCCGTTTTGATCGGGATCTTTCTGTCGATTTTCAATGTGCATATCAACCGCGCGCCGCTGCCGGGGCGCGTGGTGGGCGTGCGGTATCGAAAGGGAAAGTTTCTGAATGCGCTGCGTCCAGAGTCGGCCCGCGAAAATGAACAACTGGCAGTTCGCATGCAGATGACTCAGGCCCCGTACCGGTGCTTCGTCGTCCGACAGATCACCGGCGCGATTGCCCGGCGGATCGTGTGCTGGCTGAAGCCCGGGGATGAACTGGCGGTGGGCGAGCAGTTTGGAATGATCAAGCTCGGATCGCGAACAGAACTGGTGCTGCCGCGCGACGCGGCCCTCGAACTGCAGGTGAAACTTGGCGATGTGGTGAAAGCCGGAAGCACCGTGCTCGGCGCCTATCGGAACGAACGCCCGAAAGGCTGATTTCCTCGGCCGGGCGGGCCTGCCGATCGCGCCGATCGCGGCGGTCGCCGGGGCCGCGCAGTGAATTACTCCGTCACCTTCGCCTCATCGACCGGCAGCCCCAGCTGCTTCATCTTCCGGTACAGATTCGAGCGGTGCAGCCCCAGAGTTTTGGCGGCGTCGCTCATGTTGTTCTGGGCCCGTTTGATCGCGCGGCGGATGTACTCCTGCTGGAAGCGGTCGGTCGCCTCGGCCAGTCCGATCCCGTCCGACAGATCTTCGTAGGCGTCGCGCTGCGGACTGAGGATGAACGCTAGGTCGTCCACGCCGACCTGTTCGCCGGCGGTCAGGAACGCCACGCGTTCCATCAGGTTTCGCAGTTCGCGGACATTGCCGGGCCAGCCGTGCAGCTGCAGGCGCTTTGCGGCGTCCGGGCCGATGACGAGCTTTTTCCGGTTGGCCTGGCGGCAGAAACGTTCGAGAAAGAATTCCGCGAGCGGCAGAATGTCTTCCGGGCGTTCGCGCAGCGGCGGGATATCGAGCGTCACCACGCTGAGCCGGTAATACAGGTCCTGGCGGAACTTCTTTTCGCGCACCATGTCGGCCAGGTTGGCGTTTGTCGCGGCCAGGACGCGCACGTTGATGGGAATGATCTGCGAGCCGCCGACGCGGGTAATCACTTTCTGTTCGAGCACTCTCAGCAGTTTCGCCTGACCGCCGAGCGTCATGTCGCCGATTTCGTCGAGGAACAGCGTGCCGCCTTCGGCGAGTTCGAATTTTCCTTCGCGCATCTGGTGAGCGTCGGTGAAGGCGCCCTTTTCGTGGCCGAACAGTTCGCTTTCGAGGAGCGTTTCGGTGAGGGCGGCGCAGTTGACCGCCACGAAAGGCTGGCTGGCGCGGGGCCCCTGATAGTGCAGCGACTGGGAGGCGACTTCCTTGCCCGTCCCGCTTTCACCCAGAATGAGCACCGGCAGGTCGGTGGTGGCCAGCCGTTCGATGGTGCCGCGGAGGGCGTTCATGGCGGGGCTGTCGCCAATGATTTCGACCCCTCCCATCACGCGTTCGGTGAGTTGTTTGTTGCTGCGGACGAGCTGGTCGTGACGACGGGCGTTCTCGATGGCGATGGCCGCCTGAGCTCCGAGATCGACCAGGGTGCGCTGGTCGTCGGCGTTGAAGTCGCCGCGATTTCTGTTGATCAGCTCGAAAGCGCCGATGCGCTGGTTGGCCCCGTTGACCAGCGGCACGCACAGCAGGTTCCGCGTGCGATAGCCGTTGGCTTTGTCGACGCTTTGATCGAACCGGGGGTCGGCGTAGGCGTCGTCGACCTGAGCCGTCGCGCCGGTCTGGACGACGTTGCCGACGATGCCTTTGGAGTCGGGCAGGTACAGCTTTCCGCCCGAGACGCCCAGTGCGGGCGACGCGATCAGCTGTTTCTGCTCGCGATCCCAGATGAAGATGCTGGCCCGGTCGCAGTCGAGCAGGCGAGTCGCCTCGCGGGCGATCATTTCGAGCAGCGGCTGAGTCTCGGTTTCGTTGGCCAGGCGGCGCGAAATTTCGAGGATCGCCCGCAGTCGGGCGGCCTCGCGATCCCGATCGGACGCGGAACTGAGCATCGATGTCGCGGCCGACAGCACCCGGGCGACGGCCAGCAGCGGCGACAGCTGCTCGGCCGTGACGCGGCCCATCAGCACCAGCGCCAACTGCGGCCGGGTGGCGAGCGGCGCCACCAGAACCGGCAGCGCCTGAGCATCGTGCGGTCCAATCCAGCCTGCGGCATCGCGATCGGCCGCCTCCTCCGTTTCCCGAACGGGCAGGGGCAATCCCCCCTTCATTCCCTGCTCGGCAGCGACCTGCCACCCGTCGCGGCGTTCCAGAATGCCGGCCCAGGTGGCTCCGAATTCCATGGAGATGGGCGACAGGGCCGCCGCGTGGAACTGCCTGGGCGTGGCCGATTCGGCCGCCAGCGAGGCGAGCCTGTCACACAGGTGCACCCATTGGGACTGTGGTTCTGCGCGTTGCAGCCAGGGAAGATCAGACCACGTGAGCCAGCGTGCCGGCATAGAGCAGGTTCCACTCAGCGAGACAGGGACACATGCAGCGCCGCTGGGAGGACGACGCAGGAAACGGTCGCCTGTGATACTTCTGTGGCGTGAAGCCGTCAAGATGACGGCAGCCCGTAAGGGCTGGTGCGTTCAAAGTGACCTGAGTGCTAGGCGGGCGAGCGTTTTCGCGGCACCGGCGCTGCGCCTGGACCCGGGGCGGGCACCGGAGGAGCTTCGCGGGGGGGGCGTTTGGGCCGACTCGCGCGGTCTGCGAGACCTTCCGCGGAAATCGCCGCCACCAGACGCTGCGACAGGGCGTCCATTTCCATCACCAGGGCGTCGACCCGGCCGGCGTAGTACATGTAGAGCAGAATCGCCGGAATTGCGATCGCCAGTCCGGCTGCGGTGGTGACCAGTGCCAGCGCGATGCCGGCGGCCAGTTGCTGGCTATTTCCCATGGCGCCGGCGTTCGCAATCTTCTCGAACGACATCAGCATGCCCCAGACGGTCCCCAGCAGGCCGAACAGCGGACCGACGGTGTAAGTGGCGTTCAACACTCGCAGGTTGGCACGAAGGGCCGCGACCTGCCGTTCGCCGCCATCAATAATTGCCTGCTCGACCTCGACGGCCGATTTTCCCCACTTGCGAACGCCATGCGCAAACAGTTCGGCGATCGGGCTGCCGTTTTCTTCGCACACATGCAGCGCTTCATCGCGTTCGAGTTCGCCCGTTTCGATCAGGTTGAGAAAGCGCTGCACAAACGGCCTGGGAATGACGCGGCCGCGGCGAAGCATGACGAACCGCTCGACCGCCGACCAGAGCATGACGAGCGAGAGGGCGATGAATGGAATCGACCACCAGCCCAGCGATTGCAGCATTTCGACGAGGTTCGTCGGCATTTGCTGAATCACCGGCGGAGCGCCGCCGGCAGTGACTTCCTGGGCAGCCGCGATTCCCGAAAACGTCAGCCAGACGACCAGCGCGCAGGGGCCGATCGCTGAAGATCGGTCGCAGCGGTCGATCATGGACTTCCCTTTATTTCGTCGGGCCTCGGACGGCTTATTGTGGTGCGCACGGCCGATTGCGTCCAGATGGCTGTTGCGGCTCAATCGACCGTCGGCAGCGCCGGGCCATCATCGGCGGGCGCGGGGGTGGGCGTGGCCGGGGTCGGTTCCGGTCGAGCGTCGGCTGGCGTGGGTTCCGCTGGGGTGGACTGCGGGGGAGTGGGTTCCGCGGGGCTGACGGGCGTCGGTTTCTCTGGCTGGGGAGTCGGGTCCGCAGCCGGCGGCGTTTCGCTGGCGCCCAGCGCTTTCAGACGGTCGCGCGCGCCTTGCGCTTCGGCCGACTTCGGGAACTTCACGAGCAGTTCGCGGTAGGTGTCGATGGCTCCGTCGCGTTTCCCCATTTTTTCCTGGACGTCGCCGGCCTTGAACAGCGCGGCCGACTGGATGACTGGTTCGTCGTACCGGACGGAAACGTCGTAGAACAGGCGGTAGGCCATCGGGTACTCGTCATCCTTCTGGGCCAGCAGGTAGCTGTCGGCCAGCCGCAGATGGGCCTGGGCGGCTGTTTCGGTGTTCTTGCCCTCCGGCGAATCAACGACGGCCTGCAGCACCGTGCGGGCCTTCTCGACATCCGGCGGGGCGCGGCGGATGAGGCTGCGGCCGTGGACATAGTCGATCTGATAGCTCAGTTGCGACTCGGGAAACCGGGTGTGGAACTCTTCGACCAGCCGATCAATCTCCGCGTGGTTCGGAGGTGCGGTCGCGATTTCCGTTTCGGCGGAGAGAATCCAGACCCCTTCGGCCAGTTCTCCGGTCAACTCTGTCTCTCCGGCCGCAACCGACTGTCGCAGGTCGGCCAACAGCTGCCGGGCTGTCGGGAGGTCGCCCGATTTCAGGGCGGCTTCGCCGTGGCGATACCGGGCGTTGGCACGGTGCGATGACGTCGGATACCGGGTGATCAGCTCGGTGGCGTACTTCCGGGTGTCTTCCCAGCCCTGGCGATCGGCCGTGAGTTCAATGAGGTTGTGCAGGGCCTCGGGACGAATGGCGTCGTCCGTCGTGGGGGAATCGAGCAGCTTGACGAGTTCGATCTCGGCCTCGGCCGCCTTGCCGCTGAGAACCATGCTCTCCGTCAGATAGAATGCCGCGTCATCGGCGAACGAGCTGCCCGGGTGGTTTCTGAGCAGACGCGAGTAAAGTTCGTCGGCGCGGTCGTAGTTCTTGGCGATGTAATTGGCTCGGGCCCAGCTGTACAGCAGCTTGTCGAGATCGGCTTTCTGTTCCGCGGGGAGCTTCTGCAGGTACTCCCACGCCTGGGCGTAGGCGTCGTCCGCTTTGGCGATGTCGTTCAGCGATTCGAACTGAGTCGCCGCGCTGCGGAGACAGCGAAATGCTTCCCATGCGGCCCGGGAATCGGCGGGGGGATCGCCGACCCGGTCTTTCCGCCCGGTGATCAGCAGCGCGCCTTCGAGAAACGCCTCGGCCGATTCCTCACCGCGTTTCGCCTTTTCCAGGGCGTGCCCCCGCATGAAGGCCGCGTCGGCCAGCAAGACCGGCTCGGTCGCGGCCGGTTCCGCCGTCAGTCGGCCAAATGCTTCCGCGGCGGCCTGAAACTCGTTGGCGTTAAACCGGGCATGCCCGAGACCCGAACGGGCGACCGCCCGCAGGGCGAGGGCGTCTGGCTGCGCTTCGAGCCGCTCGAACAGGCGGGCCGCATCGGAGAATCGATCCTGCGACATGGCGGCTTCCGCGGCCGCCAGAATGGCCTTCGCCAGATCGGCCTCTGGAACACCGGCCGCGGAGAACTTCGGCCAGAGTTCGTCCAGTTCGTTCAGCCGGCCGGCCCGGGTTCGCGCCAGCACCAGCTGCGACAGCGCGGCCGCGGCGTTTTTCGGATCTTTGTTGAGCTGCAGGTAGCGATCGAACGAGGCGTCTGCCAGCGTCCACTGCTGGAGTTCTGCAGCGGCGAGACCGGTCAGGTACAGCGATTCCGAGAATTCCGCCGGGCTGTCGAGTGCGGGGAGTCGTTCATTCAGCGGCGCGGCCGAGTCGATCACCCCGGCCCAGTCTCCCAGCTTCGATTTCGAACGGACCAGCAACAGGTTGGCCCAGGCGCTGGTGCGAGGAACCTTCGACGACCTCGCCACCTGCTCGAACACCTCCGCGGCCGACTGCACGAACGACTTCGCCCGAGGCGACAGCGGCGGCGACGGGCTTTCAGCGTCGGCCCGGGCCAGCAGAATGCGCCCCTGCAGAATTGATTCGAGCATGCTGAGGCCACTGCGGGGAAACTCCCGGGTGAACCGCTCGTGGAACTGTTCGGCCTGGTTCAGATCGCCGGCTTTGAGCGCCGCCTCGACGGCATAATGCAGGCTGTCATCGGCGAATTCATGGGTTGGGTAGGTGTCGACGAACTGCAGGAACAGCGGAATCGCCTCGGCCAGGTTCCCCAGCCGGAACTCGCAATCGCCCCAGTAATACAGCAGCTTGGCGGCGTTCGGGTCGTCTTTGAATTCGGTGTAGGCCGCTTTGTTGATGGCGACGGCCTCTTCCAGCCGGCCCTGGCTGCGCCGGGCCTGTCCGGCCCAGAACCGGGCCATGAGCCGGTCCTTGGGGGACTCGGCCGCTGCATCGAAGGCGTCGACCGCTTGGTCGAACTGTTCCAGCTTGTAATAAGACGATCCGGCATTCAGCGCGGCCTCCGGCGCCTGGCGGTACGAGGGAAACTTTTCCCGCACACGGGTGAATGCCGCTGCCGCTTCAGCGAGCCGCCCGGCGTCGAATTCCATTGACCCGAGGGCGAACAGTGCGTCAGCCGCGCGCGGGTTCTGTTCGTCGCGGCCGATGGCTTCAAACGCCGCCGAGGCCTTGTCGTAGTCCTTCAGGGCCGCATACGCCCGCGCGAGGCCGAACCGGGTTTCGGTCGCCCGCTGACTGTCGGGGAATTTCGTCAGGCCGGACTGAAAGGCTTCGGCGGCGCGGTCGGCATTTCCCAGTTTCAGATGGCTTTCGCCCAGGTAATACCAGCCCCAGGCGCTCAACTCGTTGTCGGGGTTGCGTTCGAGAAACGCCGCGAACAGGCGACTCGCCGCGGGCAGATCATTCACAAAGAAGGCGCATTCCGCTTCCCGGTACATCGCCAGCGCGTAGTCGGCATGGTTGGGGTTGGATTTCAGGAAACCGCTGAAGACGTCGCGGGCCTCCTGAAACTGGCGCAGCTGCATCAACGACTGGCCGAAATACAGGTCCGCCAGCGACCGCCGCTCGTGCGTCGGGTGCTTTGCGATGAAGTCTCCGAATGCGCTGGCGGAGAGATCGAACTTCCGGTTCTGGTAGTGCTTGAGGGCGACGTCGAAGTCTTCGACCGGCCCCGCGCAGGCAGAAGTCGCACAGATCGCCATCGCCACGATTGCGACGGCCCCACCGGCAGAAAAATTCAGTTTGTCTATCATGTCTCGCCACATGGTCCGGCGTGTCGCCCGCAACGTGTCGCGCCGCGTCGCTGATTGGTTCGTTACTCCCGCCTCATGAAATCATAATTGTGCCACGGACGAATGTCGTCCAACCCGGACGATCGGCCGCAGCCTGCGCTGCAGGCGGCGATTCATCGGTGACCGCGCCGGACGGCTGGACGGCGCGTGAAATCGCCGCGTTCCGCCGCAAACTGGTGGCGTGGTCGACGCGAACCCCGCGCGAAATGCCCTGGCGCGGAGTCGCCGATCCCTATCGGGTCTGGATCAGCGAAATCATGCTGCAGCAGACGACTGTCGCCGCAGTTGTCCCCTACTACCAGCGCTTCATGGCCCGCTTCCCCGACCTTGCCTCCCTCGCGGCGGCCAGCGAACAGGATGTTCTCGCGGCCTGGGAGGGGCTCGGTTACTACAGTCGCGGCCGAAATCTGCATCGAGCGGCGCAGGCGATCGTGTCGCAGCATCAGGGACAGTTCCCCCGCACAGCGGCCGAGCTGCAGAATCTGCCCGGCATCGGTCGCTATACCGCCGGGGCGATCGCCTCGTTCGCCTTCGACCTGCCGGCTCCGATTCTGGAGGCCAATACGCAGCGGGTTTATGCGCGGCTGCTGGCGTATGCGGCCGATCCCCGTACGACCGACGGACAAACGCGCCTGTGGGGCTTCGCCGCAGCGCTCGTGCCTGCCGCCGGGGCTGGCCCGTTTAACCAGGCGTTGATCGACCTGGGGGCTCTCGTGTGCACGCCTGTGGCGCCACGGTGCCCGGAATGTCCGGTGAAGTCTCTCTGTCGGGCGTTTCGGGAAGGGCGCCAGGGGAAGATTCCACCTCCGAAGCCCCGGCAGAAACCGACCGAAGTGCACGAACTGGCCGTTGCGGTGCGGCGGGGAGGCCGCTGGCTTGTCCGGCAGCGGCAGGCGACGGAACGCTGGGCCGGGATGTGGGATTTTCCGCGGTTGTCGCTGAAGGAGTCACCGAGCCCTTCACAACTCCCCGGCAATAGTGTGCTGAAGGATCTACATGCGGCCACCGGACTTGTCACCGGGGCCATCGCGGCATTGCCGCCGTTTTCGCATTCCGTCACCCGTTACCGCATCCGGCTGAGCCGCGTGGTGGTCGACTATCAATCCGGCAGTTGGCGTCCGCCCGACGCGGTGCAGTGGCTGACGCTGGAGGAACTCGCACACCAGCCCATGCCCATGGCGGCGCGGCGGTTTGTGAAAGACCTGCTGGCCGGAGGCTGGGACCCGGATGCGGCGGGTTTGGTGCGATCAGCCGGGCCGCGTTCTTTAACTGGCCGCCAGAAACGACCTCGCTGAGAACGTTTCCTGACCTTGGGGGGCAAGACAACGACCGGGGCGCATGCCGGTGGCGAGGCCGGGGTCTTTACCCTGCCGATCGTGGTGTCCGCGGGTTTGTCAATGTTCGACGCGCGCAATCATTGCGGACGGGCGCTGGCCGGGGGACTTGTCAGCCTGACTGACCGCGAGGAACATTTCGATCGTTGCCGTTGCAGTCCACCGGCCGCCCCGGGCGGTCGCTTGCCCCGATGAATGGAGGTTTGCTGTCGATGTTGCGTCACCTGATGCTGTCCGCCGTCGCGTGCCTGGCGATCCCGTCCTTCTGTCCGGCCGCGGTCCAGACCAAGACGATCACCTACAAAGACGGCGACCTCGAATGTAAAGGGTTCCTGGCGTGGGATGACGCCACCTCGGACAAGCGGCCCGGCATTCTGGTCGTTCACGAATGGTGGGGGCTGGACGATTACGCCCGCGAGCGCGCGAAGCAACTGGCGGCTGAAGGGTATGTGGCCTTCGCAGCGGATATGTATGGCGACGGCAAGACGACCGAGCATCCGCAGGAAGCGACCAAAATGGCCTCGACTGTGCGCGCCAATGAGGCCGCGTGGGTCAAACGTGCGACTCAGGCGCTCGAAGTGCTGAAGTCGCAGCCTCAGTGCGATGCGACGAAGCTGGCGGCCATTGGCTACTGCTTCGGCGGTTCGACGGCGCTGCAGCTGGCGTTCAGCGGGGCCGACCTCAAAGCCGTTGCGTCGTTTCACGGCGCTCTGCCGGTTCCCAGGCCAGAACAGGTGAAGCAGACGAAAGCGACGCTGCTGATCTGTCACGGAGCCCAGGATTCGTTCATTCCCGAAGAGACGATTCAGAAGTTCCGGGCCGCCCTCGATGCCGGCGGAGCCGATTGGGAAATGAACTATTACGCCGGCGCTCGGCATAGCTTTACCGTGAAGAAGGCCGACAGCCTGGGGATCGACGGCATGAAGTACGACCGCGCGGCCGACCGGCGTTCGTGGGCCCGCATGCACGCACTGCTGAAGGAGAAGTTCGCAGGCTGACCGCGCACCCCGTTGATGCGCAAGGGCAGTCGCCCCTGTGGTAATCAGACCCGGCGCCCGGGAGTTCAGTTTGAATTCCCGGGCCCGTTTTGTTGGTCGACGGGTCGTTGGTCGACGGGGTGTTTCAGTCCACGGACGGAGAAGGGCACATCGATCACGAGCGAGGGAGCTTCGTAGACGAACTCGTAGTCGGCGATGGCGCCCGTCACGTTTTCAAAGGTGTATCGCAGCGTGGCCCCGGCCCGCCCGGTTTCGATCATTTCAACGGTCGCGGCCTTCAGTGAACGCAAGTTCGTGCGAGAGTGGAGCGCCGCGGCATTCTGGTAAATCCACATTCGGTGCGATTCGAACTCCGGACCGTCGTGGTCGTAGCGGACCGCGACTTCGAGCGACAAAAGCCCATCCGGCGGATTGAATCGCACATTGCGCACCACGCCCGTCACTCCGCCGCGACGTCGAAGGGCCGGCAACGGTTGATGGAGATTGTTGAACTCCAGTTTCATCGGCAGGGCCGCCACCTTGAGCTGCGCGGCGACCCCGAATTCGAGTCCGGCCCGAACCAGCGATTCGGGAACCTGAAACGGGGTGTCGATTTCGCAACCGAGCCAGCGATCGCAGGGGATTTCCCGGCTCGCCTCGGGACTGAATGGTTCCAGCGAGGTCGTCCCGGCGACCAGAGAACAGTCTCGATCGGCAACCATGAGATACAGCGGACGGAGTCGCGGCTCGGCGCGCACACGCCAGCGGATCTGCACGATGGGGCGGGACGGGTCCACGAGGTTTGGCCGCAGCGATTCACCGATCACGTCGATCCGGCAGGGGCCCGAGGTCGCCGGCGGCCATTGCAGAACATTCGGCGCCGGTCGACTGAACACCAGCGCATTCCTGGCGGCGACGCCTTGCGCGGATGACCCCGTGGCGACTTCCAGCTGGTGGACGGCCTCCCAGAATGGGGTGGCTTTCCAGTCCACATAGATGGCTGACGGGCCGCCGTCCGCGAAGACCACATGCTGGCCGGTTTGCCGGACGAACGTGTCGGCAAGCTGCGTGGCCGTCAACAGGCCCGAGGTTGTCAGCGTCGATGGCAGCCCGGCTTCGCGGGCGGCCGCCTGTTCTAAAGCATGCCTGACCCGTTCGAGCGCGACGCGGACCGCCACATCGGGCACGTGGGACGGCAGCTGGTCGAGGAGGCGTGGGCCGGCCGCTGCCAGCTCGGTTTCCGCTGCTTCGCGGTCCCGCCGACTCGGCGACGCCAGCTGCTGCACGAGCTGGTCAACGCGGTCTTGGCGGATCGCCGACTGGGAAAGCGCGGAATCGATCGCGGAGGAAAACAGGAGCAGGGTCAGCAGTGCGGATCGCATGTGGGCATCCCGGACAGGGCGAACTTCATCATAACAGTTGCGACCGTCATCACCCGAACCAGGGACGCCCGCCGTTCTGGCAGCGAGCGGCGAGCAGTCGAACCCCGTGACCTACAGTTTCTCGCCGGTCGCTCTGCGCTCGGCGACATCTTTTTCCCGGACGGGTGAATTGCCATGCTGCGCTGTCTTGCCATCAGTTGGCTGCTTGCATCGACGGCCCTGGCAGGCGGTGCACCGCTGATCGAACTCACCAGTTCGGGCAAACCGATCCAGGGGCGGCAGCTGGCGTCGAACAAGACGGTCTGCTGGTTGACGGATATTGACGGCCGACTGCTGGAAGTGCGGTTGTCGACGGTCACCGACTTCCGCGTGGTCTCGCCGGAATTCAAACCGCGTGCGCTGATGGACCTGCGAAAGGCGCTGTCGGCAGAGTTCGGCGCCGGCTATGAAGTGGCCGTGAAGGGGCGGTACGTGGTGGTGGGCCCGCGCGGCAAGGCAGAAGAGTTTGCGCGGCTGCTCGACCAGACGAGCCGTGAGTTTCTGCAGTATCTGAAGGTTCGACGATTCCAGATCACGGAACCGGACCTGCCGCTGGTGGCGGTGGTGTACGCCACACGCGCCGAATTCGCGGCGCAGTGTGCCCGCGACTCGGTTCAGCCGAGCCCGTCGCTGCGGGGCTATTACCACCGCGAGTCCAATCGGGTCACTCTGTACGACGATCCGCTCGCCTCGACGCTGGCCGCCTCGAAAGGTTCCGAGCCTGCCGACCGCCTGCCGACCGGCGCGGACCGGAAAACTCCCCACCAGCTCGACACCGTTCTCGACTCCGCCGACCCGTCGGCGATGGCGCGCGACACGGCTGTCCACGAAGCGATTCATCAGCTGGCCTTCAATGCGGGTCTGCATTCGCGCGTCGGCGAGAATCCGCACTGGGTGGTGGAGGGGCTGGCGATGCAGTTTGAGCGCGGCGACGAACGGCTGATCAGGACCCGCACGTCCAGCCGGGTCAATCTTCCGCGTCTGGCCGGCTTCGAAGCCTATCGACGCGAGCGCCGCCAGGGGGGCGCCGTGGCCCGGATGATCGCCGGCGACGACTTCTTCAAGAAATCGCCGCTCGATGCCTATAGCGAAGCGTGGCTGTTCATGAACTACCTGATGGAAACGCGACCGCAGAAACTGGGCTGGTATCTGCAGACGCTGGCGGCGCGCAATCCGCTCGACCGCTACCCGGCCGAAGAGCGGCTCCGCGACTTTGAGTCGAACTTCGGCGAGGACCTGGCCTGGCTGGAGGTCGAGTTTCTCCGCTACGCCGAGAAGCTGACGGCCGAAGCGATTGAGCCTGCGGCGACGAAAAAGCGGTGATGGAGGAACGCCGGGGATGCGGGCCGCGGTCATCGCCGCCGCCGGGTTCGACCGCTCATCCTTCCTGTTCACCTGTAGTTGTGCTGATTTCCCGTTCGCTGCTATACCTCGCCTGTTGACACGTCGCGGCGGTCGGAGTTTCGCCGTGGCGTTCCCGTGAAATCATCATGGCGAGGGAGCCCGCGAGATGTCTCAGGAAAAACCCGCTCAGCCCGAAGGGGCCGGCGGACAGCAGGTGCGGCTGGAAATTGATGACTCGGCCGTGGCGGCGCTGTACGCCAATTTCTGTCGTGTGGCGACCACCCCCGAGGAGGTCATCCTCGACCTGGCGCTCAATCCCGACCCGACCGGCGGGCCGATCCAGAAAATCAAGGTGACCCAGCGGGTCATCCTCAATCACTTCACTGCCAAGCGGCTGGCCGCGCTGCTCGCGGAAACGGTCAAGCGTCACGAGAAGGTGTTCGGCACTCTGGAAATGGACGTGCGGAAACGCGTCCAGCCGGAAATGTCGGCCATGGTCCGCTAACATCGGCTGTATGTCACACCCTGAAAACGATGAATCCGGCGAACCGGTCCCGTTGCACGGACAGGTTCGCCATTCTCATTTGAGCGCCCGCGTCCCCGAGGCGGTTGGCCGGGGCGTCTTCTCGAATGGCGTCATGATTCTGACGGGAGCGTACGAAATCGTCCTTGATTTCGTGCTGCGCTTTGGCGAGCCGAACAAGATTGTCGCCCGCGTCATTCTGCCGCATGTCGTCGCCCGGCAGCTGATCGCCGTGCTGCAGGAGAATCTGCAGGCGTTTGAGACGCGCTTCGGGCCAGTCCCGCGGCTGCCGCGCGTGCGCCCCGTTCCCGAACAGACGCCAGTCGCCGCTGCGCCCGAGCCCGGCCTGTCTGCGGAACCGGCGATGGGAGAATCGTTGCCTCCGCATCCCGAGAACGGCCCCTTCCAGCCGGCGGCGCCGCAGATTGAAGACATCTACGATGAACTGCGGCTGCCGGATTCGATGCTGAGCGGGTCCTACGCCAACGCGGTGCTCGTCCGGCATACGGGAACAGAATTCTGCTTCGACTTCATTACCAACATTTTCCCAAGAAGCGCGGTTTCCAGCCGCGTTTACATCGCCGCGCCGCATGTGCCGCTGGTGCTGCAGTCGTTGATTCGTTCTTTGAACCCAGGCCCGCCTCGCAGTTAGGCGTCGGACAAGGCTCTGGTGGCACAGACATTCTGTCTGTGCCTACGGCACGCTTGGTGCCTGCACAAACGCGATCACGTCTGCCACATCCTGCGGCGTCAGATCCTTTTCCAGGCCCTCCGGCATGAAGGACTTGCCGGTGCTCGCCAGCTCTTCCAGGTCGATGCGCAGGATCGTCTCCCGTTGCCCATCCGTCCGGCCGAGCGTGATGCTTGTGGCGGTCTGCTCGACAATCATTCCGGTCAGCGTTCGACCATCCTTCAGCGCCGCCACATAGCTGACGAAGTTACCTTCCACGGCCTGGTTCGGATCGAGAATAGCCGTCAGCAGAAAGTCGGTCGACTTGTTCGTCAGCGAAGCCAGTTTGGCGCCGATGTCGTTTCCGCGGTCGTGCAGGCGGTGGCAGGCGGAGCAGGTTTTGTTGAACACCTCAGCGCCGCGCGTCGCGTCTGCCTTGAGACCGGCGACGCCCGCGTACGCCTGCAGAACGTCCTGTCGGGCAGCGACGGGCTTGAGAACGCCGGCCGCACGCGAGCGGATCGACGAATCGCGGTGCTGCAACAGGCGAGTTTGAACCACGACATTCAGTTCGGTCGGGCTCAGGTCGCCGGCTTCAAGGGCATCGAGCAGGTGGGATGTCCACTCGCCGCGTGACGTCAGGGCCGTCAGGATTTCCTGATGCAATGCCGGCTCCTGACTTTTCCAGTTTGCCAGCAGCAGGGCCGGGACATTCCTGGCCCGTGAGTTCGTGATCGCCGTCACGGCCGCCTGCTGCACCGCTGCTGGCTGCCGGGCCGAGAGGAGCCCGGCCAATGCCTGAAGGCTTTCATCGCGTGATTCGCTGCGGGCTGCCAGCAGCGGGATGGCCGTGACGCGCCGTTCGGGCGGGGCCGTCTCGTCGAGCGCCAGCCTGCGGGCCGCGTCCAGCAGCGGTGCGAGGGCGGCGACAACTTCGGGCCGGGCGTCGTCCAGCGATTTCTGCTGACGCGACAGCGACGCCAGGCTGGCGGACAACAACTGCAGCTGCCAGTTCTCGACGCCGGATCCCGAGGGGCGATCGACCAGCGGGAGGATTCGTGAAAGTCCGTCGATGGGATCATTTCCGAGCACCGTCGAGGTCAGGTGCGTGGCGAGCGTTGTTTTCGTGACGCGATCGGCCGCAGACTTCATCAGCGTCGACAGGATGCGGTCCGCCTGGTCGCGCGACGACGAGAGCACCGCCGCCCGCATCCACTCGTCGTCGAGATCGGCGAGCGCCAGCGCAGCGAGTGTTTCGGCTGCCTCGGCGCTGCGCCACTCGCCCAGCACCACCGCCAGCTGAATCCGAACGCGAATGTCGGAGTCGCCGGAGAGTTTCAGCAGCGTTGCCCGGAGCGCGGGATCCGCAGGTTCGCTGCGGCCTACCAGGTCCACGCAGATGCGTCGGACTCTCGGATCGGAATGCGACAGCAGCCGGGCAAGCGGCTCGAAATCGTCTGGCGCCAGCAGCCTGCGAGTCGCCAGGGCCTGAATGAGGACCGCGGCGGATGCCTTGGATTGCAGGATGGCGTCGATGCCTGCGAGCGCCGAACGGTCGCCCCGTTCGACGAGAACCTGCTGTGCCAAATCGCGCAGAGCACCGTTGGAACTCTGCAGGACGGCCGCCAGATCCGACGTCGGCAGCTTCGTGAGATCGGCAATTCGCGTCGGCTTCGACGATCGGTTCGACAGGCGATAAATCCGCCCTTTGTCGGCTCCCGCACGCACGTCCAGCTGGGCCTGCCAGGCTTCGGGAATCCACTGCGGATGCTCGATCACATGGCGATACATGTCAGCGACCCACAGCGACCCATCCGGCGCATTGGCGACCTTCACCGGGCGAAACCAGTTGTCCTTCGAACTGAAAAACTCCGAGTCCTGCTCGGTTGCGTGGCGGCTGCCGCGAAATGTTGCTCCGGCGGGAGACAGCATGACGCGGCCGACGAGGTTGTGCACCGGCTCGCAGAACAGGGCGGTTCCATCGAGGCCGTCGCCCAGCCGGGAATCGCGGACGATGGTCGATCCGCAGGCCGAGGTCACCCGGTTCGAGCGGTCGAGATCGTTGAACCGATCGACGGTCCGGCTGGTGGGGAAGACGACCGCAGCCGTTGTGGCCTGATTCACCAGCGGAGCAGGGGACGGAACGAACGGGTTCCGCAGCAGGTCCTGGTCATCCATCGGGAAATGGAACAGTGAGACGCTGTTGTTGTTGCCAAACCATTCGCCGTAGTCGTTTCTAGTGCGGCCATACTGCGTGCGACCGCTGACGGTTTCCATGCGGCCGGTTTCCGGATGAAAACGCATGTCGCGGCCGGACATGTTGATCGTGACGTCGGTTTTGTGGCAGACCACGTCTTCGCTGTAGTCGCCGCTCGCGACATACAGCCAGCCATCGAGGCCCCATGCGAATCCGTTCACCCGGTGCTGCGGGTTCGCCAGTTTGAAGCCCGAAAACCACACATCACGGGTCTCCGCCCGGCCATCGCCATCCGTATCGCGTGCGAAAAAAATCTCGGGCGCGCAACTGACGAACGCCCCATCGCGATAAGGAAAGACTCCGGTCGGGTACGACAGGCCTTCCAGAAACACCTCTGACGAATCGAACCGGCCGTCCCCGTCGACGTCGGACAAAACCACCACTTTCCCGTCGGGCCGGCCCTGGTCGTCGAGGCCGCGGGGGTAGTCCCCCATCTGGACGACCCACAAACGCCCATCGGGGCCGACGGCCATATTCACCGGGTCGGAAATCAGCGGTTCCGCCGCGACGACGCTTAACTCCATCCCTTCCGGAATGGAGAACGATTTCAGGGCGTCGTCCAGCGACAGCGCCCGGTCGCTGGTCGAGTCGTTCAGCAACTCGTGCAGCCGCCGCATGATCACTTCCTCGGTCCCGGTCGACCATCGTCCCGGCTGGAGGTAATAGATCATGGAGGTGTCGACCTCGTAGCCCCCTTCGCTGCGAACCCGTTCCGACGCAACGTATCCAAACACGTCGTTGGCGTAGGCCGTCACCCAGACGGGCGGCTGCGTGGGCGGAAGCAGCTCCTCGGGCGGCTTGAAGTTCATGTTTCGAACTTTTGCGGGCGCCCCCAGCTCCTGCTTGATGCGCAGCGCGTAGTCGACGACGACTTCTCCGCCGAGAAAAACCATGGTGAACTGATCGCCGAACCGCCACGCCTGGATCGGCATGGGGTAGGTCTCTGGCAACCGGCCCATCCGGCGATGCGTCGCCAGCATCTGCTCGGCGTGATTGCGGACCGGCAGGCTGGCGTCCTGCAGTTTCTTCTCGAGGTCCTGAACGGATGGACGATCAATCGGCAGTCCGGCGTAGCCGAAGGTCGCTTTCGGGGCGGCAGTGATTTCGCGTCCCTGCCGGGCGACGGCCGTCACTTCATCGGACAGCGACTTCCCCTGCTGCTGCGACAATTCCAGCTGCATCGGTCCTTCGCGCATTGGGTTGGCGTCGGCGCCGCAGCCCACGGTGCATAAGGCGACGATTCCCGGCTCGGCCTGTTCGAGGTTCGCCATGGCGTAGCCCGCCCAGTCGCCGTTCAGCCGGTTGTGGCCCGGGCCGAAGGTTGTGCAGTGGCAGGCGTAGTTGAACAACAGGCCGCGTGTTGCGCCGGTCTGCGGGTCGGAAATCCGGATGACTGGCACGGCATGATCGACGGGGCCTTCAGGGGCGTCCCCCAGTCCTTCCCAGATCCCTGTTTGCGTCCGCCGGCGGTTCTTCGCGAACGGCGTCGAACCTTCTGCAACCGTCAGCTTCGCCGGCTTCAGATCGGCCAGAGCCGCCCTGGCTGCTTCAATGCAGCGGGCCTTGAGCAAATCGGTATAGCGTTCCGTGGCTGCCCGGTCTTCAGGCGAATGAACCGTGAAAAAAAGGTTGCTCAATCCGCCAGCGACGTGCGGCGCGGTGTGGGAATGCGTCGACGCCATGACGAACAGCGCCCGGTCGGAACGGACCGGTTCTGGCAGGGCCTCGAACACCGCCTTGCTGAATGTTCCCGGAAAGCCGATTGATTCGACGCTGAGGAGCAGATGCGGGGGGCCGTCTCCATGCTGCAGGGCGACGGCTCTGGCATAGATGGGGACATCCTGGCCTTCCATCGGCGCCGTGCGGGCGGCGTAGCCTGACAGCCATACCGGCTCTTCCGGAGAAATGTCGACCCGCGAAAACCCGGCCCGGAAGCCTTGCCCGAACGAGAACTCGCCAGTCGCCAGCGATGCGACGGCAATCAGAAATGCGAACGACCAGACTCGCAGCATGGCGGGACCTGAATTCGATGTGGCAAGGGGCCGGGGCAGGGGTGGGCCGGCCGGTTCGTGCAGGGCACAGCGAACGGCCGTAGCGATGACACTACCAGCCGCTCGGTTCGGGTTCGAGTCGCCCGCCTGTCGCGAGGAATCTGGAAAACCGGCCCCGGCATAATCCGTACGACCGTTTCCAGTTGAACGGGGGCGCCGCGGAAGGCGGTGCGGCGTCTTCCAAGGCGGGCCGTTGCTGCGGCATGACCTAGGCTTCGACAGCGGGTTCTCCATGGCGGCGAACCCGCAGGCGAACCCGGAAAGTGAATGCGATGTCCGAGGCCATCAACTCCATGGTGGATGAGTACATTTCTGTCGGACTGACGGCGGGAAGCGCGCATCCCATGGATTCGTCGCGAGTCCTGATGGCGCTCCTGTCGCTGGCCCGGGACGGCCAGTCTCCGGAATACGAAATCGACGACCTCGAAGGGATCGTTTCCTCGCGAGTTCTGCGGCGGATTCTCTCGGCGTTGCAGTTTCGCGACGAAGCCACCCTCAGCCATGCCCGACGCGTGTCGTGCATGGCCACCGGCATGGCCAGCCGCCTGGGCTGGGAAGGGCGGATGCTGCGCGTGCTGGAAGTGGCGGCGCTGCTGCACGATGTCGGCAAGATCGGGGTCCCCGATCACATCCTGCTGAAACCCGCGAAGCTCAGCCCGGACGAATCCGACTTCATGGCGGCTCAGCACGATGTCGGCATCCAGCTGCTGCAGGCCTGCCGGATCGATCCGGCCGTCATCCAGATCGTTTCCGAGATGTACTCCCAGACGGAGGGGAATGAAACCGCCGGCCGGATTTCCGGCCAGGGGGCGAAAATTCTCGCCGTCGCCGATGCGTTCGATTCGCTGTCGAACGACCAGGCCTATCGTCGCGGCCTGGATCGCACGGAAGTTCTGAACATTCTGACCAGCAAGACCGGCCGCCGCTTCGACCGCAACATCGTTCTCGCCCTCGGGCGATGGCTCGATAGCGACGGCGGGTTCCTGTACGACCCGGAACTTGAACTGCGGACGACCTCGGTGAATGCGGTGGTCGATTGGGACACCGTCCGGCAGGCCAGCACGATGGGGCACATCGTGTCGTACCTGTATCTCATCGAAACGCTCTACGACGGCTTCTACATCGTTGATTCCGATCTCAAGTTCGCAGTGTGGAACCGGGGCGCTGAAAACATGTTCGGCCTGGGGGCCGGCGAAGCCCTGAAAGAAACCTGGTCTCGGCGCATCGGCAAGTTCGTGGATGATGCCGGCCGCGAAATCCCGGAACGGGAGTACCCGCTGTACAAAGTGATGGAGACCGGCCGGCCGGCGTCGGCGACCGTCAATCTTGTTCGCGACGACAATTCCCGCGAGAGCATGGAAATTCTCGCGCTGCCGCTGCTCGACCACGATGGCAGCCTGCAGGGGGCTGCGGAGATTTTCCGGAACCTGGCCGGCGTCAAACGGAACCCGGGGCGGTACCGCGAACTGCAGTGGGCCGCGACGCGCGATCCGCTGACGGGCGTCGCCAACCGTGGTTCGCTGCAGACGAAACTGACCGAACTCCACGCGGCGTGGATCGAAAAGGGGGCTGCTTCCCCGCTCAGCGTCGTGTTTCTCGACATCGATCACTTCAAGTCGATCAACGACAACTACGACCACAGCACGGGCGACCGCGTGCTGATCGACCTGGTTCAGCTGCTGCAAGATGAGCTTTATTCTGGCGAACTGCTGGGGCGGTACGGCGGCGAGGAGTTTGTCATTCTCTGCCCGGAAACGAACATTGAGCAGGCCGTCGAACGGGCCGAGCGGCTACGCCGCAGCGTGATGGGGATGCGGGTCACCAATCAGCCCGCGCTGCAGGTGACGGCCTCGTTCGGCGTCGCGGAAATGCGCAGCGGCGATTCGGTGGAATCGCTGCTGAACCGGGCCGATCAGGCCCTGTACGAAGCCAAGCGAACCGGTCGGAACAAGACGTGTCACATCGCCGGCCTGGGCGGCAAGGCGGTGGCGTCGGAGTCGCTCGTGCCGGCGGCCGATCCGTATGTTTACGACTCGTCCTTCGTCTCGTGCGATGCTTCGGACGGCATCGTGCAGAAGCTGACGGGGTTTGTGAACGACAACTCGGGACGCGTGCTGTCCGTCGAGGAAAAGAAGGTCCGCATCCGCATTGGCCGGCCGCGGTTGCTCGGCGGCTGGGGCAAGGTTTCGACGAAACAGCCGGTGGAACTTGAGCTGGAGCTGGCGGCGACGGTGAAAGGGAATGGCAAGCGCGATGTCAGCCGCCGGCGGGAGATCAAGGTTCTGGTCCGCCCTGTCGGCGAGCCGCGGGATGAGGCGCAGTTCCGGCAGCGAGCGGCTCACATGGTCGAACTGCTGCGCTCGTACTGCCTCGCGGAATAGCCTCCGATCGGCCCCGAGATCGCACGGGCGCAGCGCCTGCGGGCATGGAGAGAAAGTCCGTGCTGCCAGCGACCGGTGCGGACCACAATTCTGACTTGCCGCAGAGAAGTTGCGGGCGACGCCCGACTTTGCCGTGGCCATTGCGGAGGCTGCCCGGTTCGCCGTTGCCCCGTTATGCTGCCGGCTGCTCCGCGGTTTCTCCGGGGAGATGGCTTTTCGAGAGACACAGGCTGGCAGTCAGGCGGACGGCGTGGATACGGCAGTCGATAAATCGGGCGATCGCATTCGCCGCATGTTTGGCGGAATCGCACCGCGCTACGACCTTCTGAATCGCACACTTTCCGGCGGCGTCGACACCTGGTGGCGGGCCTGCACGGTGCGGCTGGTCAAACCTGAGGGGACCGAGCCGATTCTCGATCTGTGCACCGGGACGGGCGATCTCGCCTTCGCCTATGCCAGGGCCGGGAAATCGGCCGTGCCGATCGTCGGCGCCGACTTCACTCCCGAAATGATCGAACTGGCCAACGGGAAATTGCAGAAGGCCGAAGCGGCGGGAAAGGTGCCGGCCGGACTGATGAAGTTCCTCGTGGCCGATGCCCAGCAGTTGCCGTTCGAGAGCGATCAGTTTCAGATCGTGTCGGTCTCGTTCGGACTCCGGAACGTCTCCGACACGATGCGCGGACTCCGCGAAATGGCCCGGGTCTGTCGTCCGGGAGGCCGGGTGGCCGTGCTCGAGTTCTCCAAACCGAAGAACCGCGCGTTTAACGCCATTTATCAGGCCTATTTCCGGACCGTTCTTCCGCGGATCGGCCAGGTGGTGTCGGGCAGCCGCGATCTGGCGTACGAGTATCTGCCCCAGTCAGTCGCTGAGTTTCCCTGCGGCGCCGAACTGGCCGGCATGATGGAGCAGGCCGGTCTGGAGCAGGTGCAGTTCAAGCCGTTGACGTTCGGCATCGCGACCCTGTACTGGGGCCGCAAGCCAGCGCCGTGAGGGGAAGCGGATTCGCGATGCCGGAGTTTTACCTGCACGAGCACACCGTCCACGAGGACGAGATTGATCCGCTGGGTCACGCGAACAACGTGGCGTACGTGCAGTGGATGCAGGACGCGGCAATCGCCCATTCGACGGCCCAGGGCTGGCCGATGTCGCGGTATCGGGAACTTGGCTTCGCGTGGGTCGTGCGGCGGCATACGGTCGAATACCTGCTGCCCGCCGCCGAGGGCGACCGCATCACCATCAAGACCTGGGTCGCCGACATGCAGCGGGTGACCTCGCTGCGGTGCTATGAGATCCATTCGGGCGACAAGCTGCTGGCGCGTGCGGAGACGAACTGGGCCTTCATCCGAACGGTTGATGGGCGTCTTGCGAGAATCCCGGATGCGGTTTCGCGGTCCTTCATCCTTGTCGCCGACGTCATCCCGCGCACTGTTTAGCCGGCTCGCTTGCGAGCCACGGTTTCAACCGGTGGTCAATTCTTCTTGCATCCGCGCTGTCGTCACTTCGGAATTCAATTCGTTCGGCGCCGACGCCTCCCGCCAGCCTTTGGCGACCGGGCCTCGCACCAGCCACAGCAGCAACGGCGCCGCCAGCACAGCACATCCGGCGAGGACCCCCCAGGTGAACTGCGGACCCGCGGCGACCGCCTCGGCTTTGTAGATGCCCCAGCGCTGCATCGCTTCCAGATTTGTGGGTTCAACAAGCAGCCGCGAGGCGATCACCTGCGTGCCGTTGAAGATCAGATGAAAGATCACGCCGGGAATCAGGCTGCCGCTGCGCAGCGCCAGCGCCGCCAGCACCAGCCCGAGCAGCGTGGCGTTGAAAACCTGCTGCGGAATCATGTGCACGATTCCGAAGGCGATGCTCGACATGACCGCGGCGAGCCGGTAGCGCTGCGTTCGCTGCAGGCCGCTGAGGATGAAGCCGCGAAACGCCAGTTCCTCGCAGATGGCCGGCGCGACGGCGAACGCCAGCAGCGGCAGCCACAGCGGCAGGTCATGGCTCGACATCGATTTCATGATCCGGTCCATGCCCGGCGGCAGCGGCGGGAAGAACCAGTGCAGTCGGGTCAACAGTTCAATCGACAGCGGCTGCAGCACGATCGGCAACAGGACGCCCAGCGCAATCCACTTCGGGTGGCAGCCGCGCAGCTTCAGCGTTTTCAGGGGGTTGCTGGTCAGCATCGCGGCCATCATCAGCGCCGGCGTGGCGACCGTCGCGAGCAGGTAGATCATCTGCAGCTGCAGTGCGGTTGTGTCCGACTGGGCGTCGAGCAGCCGGTCCCGCATGATGTTGAACGACGCGAACTGCAGCAGCAGGATCAGCACAAAGCAGAACAGCGCCTCGGAAAAACTGGGGGTTTCCTCCTTCTTCCGCAACAGATGCCGCAGCCACAGCCGCAGGTCGAACCGCTCCGCATCGCGGAACAGAATGTCTTCCCGCTGGAACTGCTCGATCGCCCACCAGAGCGCCAGCAGGCTGTAACAGATGCTCGACAGCGTGACGGCCACGGCAAAGAAAGGCAGCGAACCTCCCGGCGAAGAACCGAGAATGAGCGCCTTCAGCAGCAGCGAAGGCCCCACCACCGGCAGCACGCTGTAGAACGGCGTCAGTTCAACCGCCGGGTTCAATGAGAACATCATCAGCCCCATCGTCACCATCAGCAGAGGGGTCAGGTAATACTGCCCTTCCTTGGTGCTGCGTGCAAACATCGCAAAGGCCAGGCTCAGCGCGCTGAACAGCGCCGCCAGCGGAATCGACAGCAGCACCACCCACAGCAGCGGCTCGATGCCCGGAAACGCCACATCGCCGCCGGCAGTCGGGACGCCGGACCGGGCGGACAGCATGTGCCTCCCGGTATATCCGATGCTCGCCATGTTCAGCAGGGCCGTCGAAATGCTGAAGAGCATCACGGTCAGAAACTTGCCCGTCACGATCTCCTTGCGCGACGCCGGCGAAATGAGCAGCGTCTCCATGGTGCCGCGTTCCTTCTCGCCGGCCCCCAGGTCGATGGCCGGATAGAACGCACCCGTGACGGCCATCATCACCAGCAGTGCCGGGAACATTTTGGCCCAGACGTTGGCGGAAAGCTTCTCGCTGCGGGCCAGGTCGACCGTCAGCGGGTCGACCGGGGCCGAAATTGAAAGCGGCAGTTCGGCCTGTTCCAGACGGGATTTCAGAACTTCATCTTCCCAGGCGCTGAACACATCGCGGACCCGGCGGAACGCGATCGCTGATTTCTCGTCCGCGCTGTTCTCCAGCAGCATCGGATGCGCCGGCAGCTCCCGCGGCATCTGGGCCCGGTCCCCCGCCGCGAGCGCCTGATTGATGGCCTCGACTTCATCGCGAAGGCCGCGCGGCACGACCACCAGCACCTGGACCGGCGATGCCTCAAACCACGCGCTGATTTCCGCGCGCAGCTCCTCCACCTGCGCCGTCAGCCGGGCATGCCTGTCCGCCTCCTGAGAGCGGGATGTCCGGCGGGCTTCTCTCATCAGCCGCCCGAGTTCTTCGATGCGCGGCAGGCGGCTGCGGACTTCGACCAGAAACGCCTGTTCGGCCTCGGACAGCGTCGCCGTGTCCGTCAGCGGGTCGTCGGTCAGCACCCGGATCTTGTCGAGGTCGTCAGCCGATCGGAAAAATCGCGCCACAAACCGCCCGTCGCTGATCAGCTGCGGCTCCGGCAGGTCGCCGGCGTTCAGCACCACAACCGTCCGGGGCTGCTCGGAAAACGTGACGGTCATTTCCATCATTCCCACGCCCAGGATCGGGTACAGGAACAACGGCAGCAGGACGACCATGAACAGCGTGCGGCGGTCCCGAAGTTGATCGGAGACTTCCCGCCAGAAAATCAGCTTGACGTTGCGCCAGTTCATGAACGTGATGCGACCGATCGAAAATGAACTCAGACGGCCAGGGTGGGCGAGCCAGCCAGCGACTGGTCGTGCTGCTGGATCAGCTCGAAAAACAGTTCTTCAACATCGGGCTGGTTGTACCGCGCGGTCAGTTCGGCCAGCGTGCCCTGCGCCAGGATGCGGCCCTTGTGAATGACGGCGATCCGTTCGCACAGCTTCTCGACCTCGCGCATGATGTGCGTCGAGAAGATGATGCATTTCCCCTGTTCTTTCAGGGCGTCGATCGTCTGCAGCACCGCCCGGGCAACGAGCACGTCGAGCCCGGAGGTGGGCTCATCGAAAATCAGCACGGGAGGGTCATGGACGATCGTGCGGGCGATCGACACCTTCTGCTTCATGCCGGTCGACATCTTCGATCCCAGCACGTCGCGAATCTCGTTCATTTGCAGCGTCGTGAAAATGCGGTCCAGACGCTCCTGCAGCACGTCTTCGGGAATGCTGTACAGCCGGCCGTAGTACTGGACGAGTTCCCAGGCGGTCATGCGGTCGTAAATGCCGGTGTTTCCCGACATGAATCCGATGCTGCGCCGCACTTCGCCCGATTGTGTGGCGACATCGTACCCGGCGACGGTCGCGCGCCCTCCCGTGGGCTTGAGGACGGTGCTGAGGATCCGCAGACAGGTCGTTTTTCCGGCGCCGTTCGGCCCCAGCAGCCCGAACACTTCCCCGGGGTAGACCTGAAACGTCGCGTCATCGAGCGCGGCCACCGCCCCGCGCTTGAGATCGACGAAGCTCTTGGCGAGCCGGTCGACGGAAATCATGGCGGGGGCGTCGTTCATTGCGTTCCATCAACTGCCGCGAAAGGCACATCGGTGCTCGGGAGAAGTTTGACCTCAAACTCGCAGCGCGCCCCGCGCGAAGCGGGGCCGGCGTCGTTTTCAGGACGATTCCCGCGCGAACCTGACGCCTCGAACGACTCGATTCGCAGCCTCAACGTGCCAGGCGGGGCCGCGGATGATGCGAATCGGCAACATCGGGAAAAAACCGAACCATTTCGCATCTTCGTCAATCGCGCCCCGTTCGCCAACGGTGTGCAGCCAGTCGAGCGATTCGCGGTTGACGGACACCGGAAGTTCCAGCCAGCCATCGTGCAGGAGGTACAGTCGTTAGAGCCGGCCGGCTTGTCAGCGATGGGCCGCCGGTTTTGACAGCCCGATTGTCCAGTCTCGCCATGTCCGCACAACTGCTCGAAGCACCGCCGCAGGCCGCTCCTGTCGACCTGTCCGATGTCTACGACTTCGCGTCCGCGGAGTTCATTCCGGACGTCCCCTGGCTGACGAAACTCCAGCTCGGTTCGCGCCGTCTGAACATGCGCTGCCTGGGGCCCGAGCTGCGCGCGATGAAACGCGTGGTCGATCTGTCGGTTTCGCTGATTCTGCTGGCCGTGCTCTGGCCCGTGATGCTGCTCACCGCACTGCTGGTCAAACTGACATCCCCCGGGCCGGTCATCTTCCGCCAGACGCGAGTCGGCCTGAACCTGCGGACCGGCGATCGCCGCCACCGCGAAATCGGACCGCCGCCCCCCGGGGAAGAACGCCGGAACTCGCTGTACGACCGCCGCGGCAATCCGACCTACGGCCGGCATTTCACGCTCTACAAGTTCCGCACGATGCGCGTCGACGCCGAGAAAAACGGCGCCCAGTTCGCACAGAAGAACGATTCGCGAATTACGCCGGTCGGTCGCTTCCTGCGCAAGACACGCCTCGATGAGTTGCCACAGCTCTGGAACGTTCTGAAAGGGGAAATGACGCTCGTCGGCCCCCGCCCCGAACGCCCCGAGTTCCTTGAACAGCTCTCGGAGCAGATTCCGAACTACCTCGAACGCCTCGGCCTGAAACCCGGCCTGACCGGCGTGGCCCAGATCGTCAACGGCTACGACAACGAAATCGCCAGCTTCCGCCGCAAAGTGGCCTTCGACCTGCTGTACCTGCAGAACTGCTGCCTCTGGAACGACATCAAAATCCTGTTCCGGACCATCCGCACCGTGCTGACCGGCAGCGGAGCGCTCTAGCAGTCGGGCCGGCTATGCCGGCCGCTTGAGGGTTCTCGTCGGCCGGCACAGCCGGCCCTACAGGCTGATTTCCTTGTTATCAATCAGCCGCGTTGTTCCGAGTCTGGCCGCGACCAGCGCCACCATCCGCGGTTGTGGAGTCGTCAGCGCTACGAGCGTCGCCGGGTCGGCGATCACCGCGTAGTCCGGTTCCACTCCCGGCGCCTGTCGCAAGTGGGCCAGCATCGCGTCCTGCACGGCCGCAATGTCGCGGTCTCCATCCTGCAGCCGGTCTTCCGCCAGGTTCAGGCTTTCCCACAGTGCGATGGCCGACTTCCGCTGCTCGACCGACAGGTAAACGTTCCGGCTGCTCATCGCCAGGCCGTCCGCCTCCCGCATCGTCGGCGCAGTGATGGTTTCGACGGGTAGGTCGAGGTCAAGAACCATCCTCCGGATCAGCGCCTGCTGCTGGTAGTCCTTGGCGCCGAACACGGCGACATCCGGCTGGACCAGATTGAAGAGCTTCAGCACGATCGTCGCCACTCCCCGGAAGTGCGTCGGACGGATCGCCCCTTCCATGGGAGCCGACACGCCCTCCACGGTGACGTAGGTCGAATATCCTGGCGGATAGAGCGAGTCCTTTTCGGGAGTGAACACGAGGTCAACCCCCGCCAGCCGCGCGGCCTCCAGGTCCTTCTCCAGCGGCCGGGGGTATTTTGAGAAGTCTTCGTGAGGCGCGAACTGGGTCGGGTTGACGAAGATCGTCGCGACGACGAACTGCGCCTGCGAACGGCAGGCGTGGAACAGGCTGACATGCCCCGCATGCAGCGCTCCCATCGTCGGCACGCAGCCAATCCGCCGCCCCTGCGTCCGCGCGGCCTTCACGGCTTCTCGCAGTTCTCCAATATCGGCCGTGACTTTCATAAACACCCCTGAGTCAGTGAGCGGTCGGAGCGATGGCGTGTGTCCTCCAAATGTCGCGGCAGGCCACGCGCCGGTTCGCAAGCGAACCGGCGAAATCGGCGCTGCGCGCGATGCACTTCGGCGACATGCCTCACCGGATTTTCAAATCCGGCAGTTCCTGTTTGATTCCCGCATCAATCGGCATCCGGTCCGGAAGACCGCCCGTCCGCTGCAGTTCTTCCTCGATCATCCGGGTCAGTTCGGCGATGCGCGACTTCTGGGCCGGGTCGTCGATCAGGTTGCGCCGCTCCTCGGGATCGTCTTTGAGGTTGTAAAGCTCGGCCTTGTGACGATCTGGACCGCCGTCCCCATGCGGATAGCGAATGAGTTTCCAGTCGTCCGTGCGAACTCCGCGGATGTTGGGCGTGTAGGGGAACTGCTTTTCATAGTTGTATTCATACAGCCAGCCGGTGCGCCAGTCGCTGGATTTTCCCTGCACGTTCTTAACCCAGCTGCGGCCGTGGGCTTTCGGCAGCGGAGCGGCCCCGCACAACTCCAGCAGGCTGGGAGCGAGATCGAGCGTGAGCACCTGCAGTTCGACCTTCTGCGGCCGATCGACCGGCGTGAGCTGCGGCGCCCGGATCACCAGCGGCACGCGGATGCTCGGCTCGTGCATCGTCCGCTTGTCGACCATGCCATGCTCGCCGTTGAGCAGCCCGTTGTCGCCCAGGAACACAAACACCGTGTTGTCGAGCTGGCCGGCGTCGTTCAATGCTGCATACAGCCGGCCCACGCTGTCGTCGATCGACAGGACCGTCCCCCAATAGCCGCGGATCATCGCGGCGAAATCCTTGACGGCTTCCGGTCGCGTATCGGGAAACTGCTTGCGATAGTCGAACAGCGGCCCATAGATGCCATGCCAGGTTGACAGCCGGGTTTTGAACCAGTCCGGCTTGTCGTCAAGTTCAAATGCCGATTGCGGATAAGGAATGTCGACGGCGTCGAAGGAGTGCGCGTACTTCGGCTCGGGCGTGTAGAAGCTGTGCGGCGCCTTCTGACCGATCATGAGAAAAAAGGGCTTGTCGGGCGTCTGCCGCTTCAGCCAGTCGAGCGCCATCTCGGTGACGACGTGCGTGTAGTACCCGGGAAAGACCTTGCGCTCCTGCCCGTTGACGTTGAATTCCGTATCGAAGTACTTCCCCTGGCCTTTATGGGTGATGAACCAGTCGAACCCGGGCCGGGGTTCGTCGTTGTCCTCCCCCATGTGGTACTTGCCGATGTACGCCGTGGCGTAGCCGGCGGTCTGCAGGTTGCGCGGCAGGCTGTCGAGATCGGTCGGGTATTCGGTGAAATTGTCGACCACGCCATGCGAATGGGCGTATTGGCCGCTCAGAATCGAGGCCCGGCTGGGGCTGCACAGCGAAGTCGTGCAGAACGAGTTCACAAAGTGCACGCCTTCGTTCGCCAGGCGGTCGATCTGCGGCGTCTTGACGTGCGGGTGCCCGGCGCAGCCCATGGTGTCCCAGCGCAGGTCGTCGCAAAGCACAATGACGACGTTGGGACGGTTCTCGGCCAACGCCGAAGTTCCTGAAACCAGCAGCAGCAGAATCGTGAAGAGACGCATTCCGATTCCCCCCGGAAAAGACATCGCGGCAGTGGCGCAGCATCCGCAGTTAAGGTGTCGACGTGCCGACCGTCAACCAAGTCGTCGCCCGAATTGCGGCCCGCAGCCGCTATCGGCGGCTGGAACGCGAGATTCTGAAACAGTCGTTCGCGGATCGGGAGCGGAGCGTTACATTACGGGTCAGTCCGAGACCGCCCGACGCTCGCCGGCGGTCGCCACAGAATGAAAACTTGCACGGGACCGCGCGGTAATGGCCAGGGAAATGGAATCGGTTCGGTCTTGCGGGTTTCTGGTGGTTCGCGGGTGGCCGATTCGCGAATTCCTGCTGATGAAGCACAAGGTTCGCTGGGATCTGCCCAAAGGACATGTCGACCCCGGCGAGACCGATATCGAATGCGCCCTGCGCGAGCTGTGGGAGGAAACGGCGATCCCTTCAGACGCCCTGAAGGTCGATCCTGAATTCCAGTTCGTCCATCAGTATCCGGTCCGCACAAACCGCGTCAAAAGCGGCCGGGCGATCAAAACGCTCGTGATTTTTCTGGGCGAACTGCTGCGGGACGTGAAGATCAAGACGACCGAGCACCCTTCCTATGCGTGGCTTCCCTGGCAGCCCCCGCATCGGATTCAGGAGCAGACGATCGATCCGCTGCTGCAGAAAGTTGCCGACTACGCGACCCGCCGGAACTGACGTTTGCTGATCACCGCTGCGGCGGGGAGGCGTTTCGTTCTACAAAAAAACAGACCGCTGATTCAGCGGCCTGTTTTCGTCTGCCAGCGAGGCTGCATCAGGGACGCCGCGTCGAAGCCGCCAGCGCGGGCCAGGCCTCGATATAGTCCAGAGCGACGTTCAGCACTTCGTCGTTGTAATAGCCTTTCGGGAAGATCGGCTCGTTCGGATCCTTCGCCTTCACTTCGTCGGGATCCTTCGGATTGTCCTTGGCCGTCTCTTTTTCCAGGTCGCGCTCGGCCCTGAGGACGGCTTCGTTCAGCGACACCGACTTCCGATTCTTGCGCTCGAGGTACTGGCGAATCACCTTTTCCACCTTCTGGAAATCTTCGGCCGTCGCCACCCGCTGCTCGCTCCGCTTCTGCAAAGACGCAACGACATCCTGCGACACCAGGCGGTTGGCGGAATACTTCGCCGGCTCGATGCGGTCGAACGGCAGGGCGTTGTCGAGGCTCGATTCGCCTTCATCAATATGGTCGAGCAGGGACGGCAGCACGACATCCGAGGTCACGCCGCGGTTCTGGGTGCTGTCGCCGTTCACCCGGTAAAACTGCTGGATGGTAAGCTTCAGCTTCCCGCGGTCCTGGCCGCGGAACATGCGGAACGGCTCCCGCGGTGATACATCCATCAGATTCTGAACCGTCCCCTTGCCGTGGGTGGTCTGGTCTCCAATGACGATTCCGCGGTGATAATCCTTGATCGCGCCGGCGAAAATCTCCGATGCCGAAGCGCTCAGCCGGTTGCAGAGCACCACCAGCGGACCACGGTAAATCACGCCCGGGTCGTCATCGTTCAGCGACTTCGGAGCGCTTCCGGTTTCCTTGACCTGGACAATCGGCCCCTGATCGATGAACAGGCCCGAGATCTCGATGGCTTCGCTCAGTGCGCCGCCGCCATTGTTTCGCAGATCGACGACAATCGCGTCCAGTTTCTGGCCGGCGAAGACTTCCCGGAACACCTTCCGCACGTCCGCGGCGGCGCTCTTGAACCCTTCCGTGCCGTCCTGAGCCTGCTCGAAGTCGCGGTAGAAGGAAGGAATGCTCAGCACGCCGATGCGTCCTTCCCGGCCCACGCGCGAGGAGGTCTCGATGATTTCACCCTTCACCGCCTGTTCGTTCAGCTCGATCTTCTGCCGCACGAGCTGAATGATCTGCGTTTCGCCCCCTTTTTCCGGCTTCACCTGCAGCCGCAGCGGCGTGCCGCGCGGCCCCCGGATCTTCCGGACCACCTCCGTCAGCTTCATGTCGTAGATGTCTTCGATCTCGGTGTTTCCTTTGGAGTCGACGCCCGTGATCTTGTCGCCGACTTTCAGCCGGCCGTCCATTGCGGCCGCCCCGCCCGGAACAATCGATGCGACGACGGTGTAGCCGTCGTCCGAACGCAGGGCGGCGCCGATGCCGTCGAGGCTGAGCTTCAGCTGAATCTCGAAGTCCTGCCAGCTCCGCGGCGACATGTACGTGGAATGCGGATCAAACGCGGTCGTCAGCGCCGTCAGGTACATTTCCAGCTTTTCGTCCGGGGTCGTCTGCTCGATGGCCCGGCCGATGTTCCGATACCGCTTATGCAGCTTCTCCCGCGCCTTCTCCACCGGCTCGTCGTCGAGCTTGTACTGCAGCATGTCGAACTTGACCCGCTTGCGCCAGCGCTCGTCCAGTTCTTCCTGCGACGCGGCCCAGTCGAGAACCTTCGAGTCGGTGATCATCGATTCGTCGATGGAATAATCCTGGTCCTGATCGATCAGCGCGTGCGCCTTCCGAAGCTGGTCGCCCAGACGCTGCTTGAAGACATCGAACACGGTGAACGCGAACTGCACGTCCCCCGCCTTGATCTCGTCGTCCAGCGTCAACCGGTGCGGTGCGAAGGAGTCAATGTCCGACTTCAGGAAGTACATCTTTCCCTGGTCGAGCAGCTTCAGGAATCCATCGAAGATTTTGATGGAGGCGGCGTCATCAATCTTCGGATGATGCAGGTGGAACCGCGGCACGAGCTGCGTCACGAGCTGGGCCGTCTGGGCATCCGCCGGCTGGGGAGCGGAACGCTGCTGGGCGAACAGCGAGCCTGCGCCGACAACCAGTGCAAGACCAACAAACAGGCGCAGCTTGCGCGACGGCGTCTTCATCATCGAGGCAGACCTCGGGTGACATGAAGGATAATGGCCACACCGGCCGAAAAATTTCGGTCAGGGGAGCCGGCAGACTGCGGGCGACCAGGCAGCAAACAGTGGAATGAACTCGCTGCCGCCGCTGCACGGGAAATGCCGACACGGAATCGTAGGCAAACGCGAAAAAGCCAACAAGATGCACTTCGCCGCCGATCGACTCGAATCGTGGCAGGAAGCCGCAAGAGGCCGGGCCCACTCCCTGTCAGCGAGGACTGACGCGTCCGGCCAGGACCGGGCCGGTACGGGGTCGCCCCTTGATGTGTTGCGTCGGACGATGCGGGAGGGCGAGGCGTCTGCCGAGTCGCCAGCGTTTCCGGCGATTCCTCTAAACGACACGTGCTCTACGGCGGGTCGTAGCCGCCAGGATGCCACGGATGGCAACGCCCGATCCGGCAGACGCCCTTCCAGGCGCCGGCGATGGCTCCATACTTGCGAACCGCCTCAATGAAATACCGGCTGCAACTGGGCTCGAAGCGGCATTGCCGGCCGAAGATGGGGCTGAGGAGCAGTTGGTAAATCCGAACCAGCACAATCAGCACGAGCGCCAGCCAGTTGCCGGGCCGGGCCCACGAAAGAGGGCGGGGCCGGGACTCGGATTCGGCAGTGTCGGCGTCAGTTTCAAAGGCCGGGGCCGTCATTCGGTAAAGCGTTCTTCACGCCACGGATCGCCGTGGTTGTGATACCCGAGTTCTTCCCAGTAACCGGGCTGGTCATCAGCCACGAACGTGAGCGATTTCAGCCATTTCGCGCTCTTCCAGGCGTACAGCCTGGGCACGATCAGCCGGGCCGGTCCGCCGTGATCAGGATCGAGCGGCGCGCCATCGTGGCGATCGACCACCAGCGCGTCTGCCTGGTCGAATTCGTCGAGCGGGAGGTTCGTCGTCCACGAATCGTCGTAACCACCCGCGATGACGAACCGCGCCTCGGGTTGGACGCCTGCCAGGTTGAGGAGGGTGCGGACGCTCACGCCTTCCCAGAGGTTGCCGAGGCGCGACCAGCGGGTGACGCAGTGAAAATCGGCGAACACCTGCACGCGCGGCAAAGACTGGAACTCTGCCCAGTCCAACTGCAGCGGCCGGTTCACCAGGCCATCGATCGCCAGCGACCAGTCCGCCAGAGAAACTTGCGGAACGGTGGTCGCGTGCAGGACTGGCCACTTGCGCGTACGCGCCTGCCCCGGAGGAATCCGGTTGGCGCGCTGCGTATCCGGGCTGACGATCACGCCCTCGGCCACGCTCCCGGGCTCGGAAGGGCCGCCGGATTGATACTTCGGATCCTCAGACGTCGCCGAACTCATCAGTCCACGACTAAGTCTTGATCATCGAACGCTTTGCGCGCCGGGCCTTGTGGCTGGCGGGACGCTTGCCATGGTTCGCCCGCTTCAGCTTCTTCGCATTCTTCGCCATCGGAAACTCGCTTTTCTCAACGCACTCAACAAAACGACCCGGCCTCAGGGAGGTCGGGACGAAACCAGATCGTCAACAGGCGAAACAGCGTAACAGCCGTTGTGCCAATTGGGAAGGGCGACAAAGATACAGACGACCTCCCCTCTGAGCCAGCGTTGCGGCCTGTGATTCGCTGGCGCCTGCGAGCCTCCCCACCCGTCACGGCGTCCCCATGGCCTTCAAACCGAACGACCCCCCGCCGCCCACTCCTCCGGCGAAAGGACCGACGCCCCCTGCTGCTGGGCCCAGGCCCTCAGGGCCCGCCCCCAAGACTGAACCGGCCCCACGCGTTGCCGCTAAACCACAGCCGGCCAGCGTCGCCGGACTCCGCCCGGAACCGGCCTCCAAACGGCTCGTCTCTCTCGACGCCTACCGCGGGTTCATCATGACCCTCCTCGCGGCCAATGGCTTCGGCATTTACGCACTCTCCAGAAAACCGGCCGATTCCCCCCTCTGGAAACTGCTCGACCACGAAACCTGGCAGCGGATCGGGTTCCACTTTGAACACCCGCTGTGGCGTAGCAACTTCCTGTTCGGCGCCTCGACCGACCCGCTCGAAGGGAGCCCCTGGATGCGCGGGGCCGTCTCCCTGTGGGACCTCATTCAACCGGCGTTCATGTTCATGGTCGGCACGGCCATGGCCTACTCCGCCCGCAAGCGCGACGCCCTCGGCGAACCGCGCTGGAAACAATGGGGCCACGCCTTCGTCCGGGCCATTGTGCTCGTGTTGCTCGGAGTGTTCCTGTCCTCCCTGAGCACCCAGCAGACGAACTGGGAGTTCCCCAACGTGCTGGCCCAGATTGGACTGGGCTACATCTTCATCTTCGCCGTCGTCCGCTGGAAATGGTGGGGACAGGTGGCCGCGATCGCCACGATCCTCATCGGAACCTGGGCCGCCTTCTTCACGTATGTCCCGCCGGACGACTACGACTTCGCCGCCGTCAACGCCTCGGCCGAGAAGGGCGAAGTTCTGGAACCGCCGTTCCGGCAGTGGTCGAAGAACGGCAATTTTGCTCATGAACAGGATCTGAAATTCCTGAACAAGCTCCCGCGACTGGAAGACAAGGAAGGCGAGCCGATTCCGTTTACGTTCAATCGTGGCGGCTACCAGACGCTCAACTTCGTCCCCTCCATCGCCACGATGATTCTGGGCCTGATCTGCGGACAAATTCTGCAGCGCCCTGTCTCCCCGTGGAAGCGTGTCGGCCTGCTGCTGGGCCTGGCGCTGCTGTGCTTCGGGCTGGGCATCGCATCCGGCGCCTGGGCCACACCCATCGTCAAACGCATCTGGACTCCCTCCTGGGTTCTGTTCAGCGGCGGGTACGTCATCGCCCTGCTCGCGCTGTTTTTTGCCCTGTTCGATGCGCTGCCCCTGGGCATTCTGGCGTTTCCGCTGGTGGTGGTCGGGACGAATTCGCTGCTCATTTACCTGATGGGGCAGACGCTTCGCGGCTGGACGAGCGCCAAAATCATTCACACGCACTTCCACAAGCTGATCGAACGCGGGCTTGGCGGCATCGCCGAGTTGACAGGGATTGCGGCCCGCCTGCCCGAGGCCGGCCAGCCTGTCGGCGCGGTGATGTACGACCTGTTCGGCCCGATGGTCGACGCCACAGCCGTGTTTCTCGTGTTCTGGCTGGCGCTGCTGGCCCTCTACCGCAAACGGCTGTTCATGCGCCTTTGAAGCAGCGCTGAAACCGGCGCCAGAAAGCCCGGCTTCTTCCCGCGTTTGCACACCGGGCCTTCGAGCATCCGGGCCGGGGATTGCTCCTGAGAAGCCGGGCTTTTGTTCCCATTCAGAACAGGTACGCTTCGGCGATCGTGAAGTAGATCACGATGCCGGTGACATCCACGAACGTCGCCACGAAGGGGCTGGAGGCGTAGCCCGGGTCGAATCCGAGCTTGGTGAAAATGAGCGGGAGCAGCGAGCCGACCAGAGTGCCCCACAGGCAGATGCATGCCACCGTCTGTCCGATCACCAGCGACAGGGTGAACCGGCTGGTTTCTCCGATCACGTCGGTGGGGGTCAGAAAGGGAGTCATGACCCGCAGGAAACCGATCATCCCCAGCGTCAGACCCAGCACGAGTCCCATCAGCACTTCGTGGCGCACCACGCTCCACCATTGCCGCATGTTGATATGGCCCAGCGCCAGCGCGCGGGTGATCAGCGTGGCTGCCTGCGATCCGGAATTTCCACCCGTGGAAATGCACAGTGGAGTGAACATCGCCAGCACCACGATGGCCTTCATCGCCTCTTCGTAGCGGGCCAGGGCAGAGAACGTAAAAAACTCGGCGACGAACAGGCAGGCGAGCCACACGGCCCGCTTCCGCCACATTTCGAAGAACGGCACATCCAGATACGGTTCGTCCAGCGGCGCCATGCCGCCCATGCGCTGGGCGTCTTCAGTCGCTTCCTCCACCACCACGTCGAGCGCGTCGTCGTGCGTGATGATGCCCACGATGCGGTGGTCGTTGTCGACGACCGGGATGGCGATGAAGTCGTACTTGCCGACGATCCGGGCGACTTCCTCCTGGTCGACATCCACACGGACATACACCACGTCCGACTGCATGATGTCGCTGACCAGGGCGTTCAACTTCGCCAGAATGAGGTGCCTCAGCGACACGAACCCCAGCAGCTTGCGGTCTTCGTTCGTGACGTAGATGTAATAGATCGTTTCCTTCTGCGTGGCCTGCTGCCGCAGCCGGTTGATCGCCTCTTCGACGGTGATGTCGGGGAGCAGCGTTGCGTAGTCGGTCGTCATCATCGACCCGGCGCTCCCCTCCGGGTACGACAGCAGCTTCCGGATGTCTTCGCGGTCGGCCTTCGCCATCAGCGGCAGCAGGCTTTCGACTGCGTTCGGGTCCAGTCGCTTCAGCAGGTCGACGCGGTCGTCGTGCGACATGGCCGTCAGCAGCGTCGTCATCCGCTCGCGTCCGGCGCCGTCGGCCAGCTCGACCTGCTTTTCTTCCGGCAGAAACGAGAAAATGTCGGCCTGACGATCGGCGTCGCCATGGCTGAGGATGCTCCAGATCTCCTCGACCGACAGCCCTTCGATGAACTCCGCCACGCTCGCCGGGTGCAGGTCATTCACCAGCGCCGCCATGCCTTCCGCATCCCCCTCGGCCAGCATGATGCGAATTTCGGGAAGGAGTAGGGGATTCATCATGTCGGCACACAGCGGAACGAGGAGATGTCCGCGCATCCTACATCAGCGCCCGTGCATTGCATCACCAGCCCGGAAGAATGCAGAGGGCATCATGGTGAAGACGCATCACCCAGTGAGCCGACGGCGCGAGGCAGTCTGGACATTCATTTGAGGTGGATCAGCAGAGGTGCGATGTGAACGAATTTGAGGAGGAAGTTCTCAGGCAGCTTGTCGTAGCGAGTCGCGACGCAGAGGAAGTTGCGGAGCGACCTGAAGAACCGCTCGAACACGTTCCGGTGTCGGTATCGCTTTTGATCGTAGGGAGGATCCGACTTGTGCGTCGGGGCGGAACGGATGCACGCCTGGGTGCCAGTCGGACAGAGTGGCAGGTGGCGAGATTTTCGATTGTGATTCTGCAGCCCGAACCCTAAACTCGATTCTTAAGTTTCGATTAATTTCTGGCTTTGCGTCCCGGGACAGGTGGATGCGATTCCGCCCTCCCGGCCGGAATTTGCGCTGGCGTCATTGAGCTATTTTGACTGCGTGCATTTTGACTGGGTATTGACCTTGCGAGTGCGAAGAGTTTGGGTTTCACGCACTCTGGGGAATGGTTGACGGCGTTTGAGTCGTTGCTGCGTTGCCTTTCTCCCGTAGAGCATCTTGCTCCTTTGCAGATCGCCTGCGGTCATTTGCTGAAGCTGCCTGTCTATTGCCTCCCGTGTTCGGAGGCATCGCTTGCTTTCCAGTCTGTCCTGAGGTGAGACATGTCACGGCGCCGCGTCGGCTTTACCCTCATCGAACTGCTCGTCGTGATCGCGATTATCGCGATCCTCATCGCCCTTCTACTCCCCGCCGTCCAGCAGGCCCGCGAAGCCGCGCGGCGCACTCAGTGCAAGAACAACCTCAAGCAGATCGGCCTGGCCCTTCACAACTATCACGATGTCCACAAGCTGTTCCCCGGCTCGTCCTATTGTCCGCCGAACACCACGACATCCCCCGGGATGACCACGATCGGCCATTGCCACTCCTATGCCGAAGCGATCCTCCCCTTTATTGAGCAGGCCCCGCTCTTCAACCAGATCGACTTCAACATCGGCAATCATCAGGGAGTCAATATCGATGTCCTGAACAACAAGAAGTTCGCGACGCTCATGTGCCCCACCGATCCGGATGCCGGATTCTTTGTAAATAGCCGTGAAGCCGCCTACACCCCCGGCGGCCCCGCGGGAACCGTCTCCCAGGGTGCCAGCTACAAGCCCAGTGCAGGCCCGATGAACCTCAATGGCTGCCCCATTCCCATCATGGCCCTTGGCACGACGCCCAACATCAACTGCAAGGGTACCCAGGTCGGCCGGTTGAATGACGAGGCCTATGGCATGTTCAACGGCGGCTTCAAATGCACCGGTCTCCAGCATGCTCTCGACGGTGCCAGCAACACAGTGTTGTTTGGCGAAGTCCTCCCCGTCTGGAATTCGTTCAACATGATCTTCAGCTCACATCTGCAGGTCGGGTCGTTCAACCTGCCCCCCAACTACCAGAGGGTGAACCCCGCTGGATGCGACAAGACGGTGATCAAGACGGCTCGCCAGAGCACCGCCTGTTACCAGACCATGGCTGGCTTCATGAGCCTCCATACCGGTGGCCTGCATGTAGTTCTCGGGGACGGTGCCGTCCGCTTCGTCAGCGACAATATTGACTACGTGACCTGGGTCGGACTCGGCGACCGGGACGACGGTCGTGTCCTCGGCGAATTCTGAAATCCGCGAATTGTCCGACATCCGGATTCACGATCCGGATGTCGCTCTGTTGTTTGGATGCCCGCCTTGCGGCAATGTGCCCGTGCGGACCTTTCAAATTTCGATCCGATCACTCTGAATGATGGCTCTCATGCGCACCTGGACTCTGGCGTTCGTGCTCCTCTCCCTCACCGGCTGCTCAGGTGTTGAGCCGCCGCCCAAAACCGTGAAGGTCGAGGGGACGATTCACTACAAGGGCACCCCACTGCCCCAGGGCAAGATCACGTTCGAACCCCACGAGGCCGGATCAGCCGGCCTCGCCCGTCCCGCCACCGGACAGATCCAGGATGGCAAGTTCTCCGTTTCGACGTTCAACCAGGGAGACGGCGCACTCCCCGGTACCTACAAGATCGCGGTCGAAAGCGTTGAAGAAGTTTCGATGGAAGACTTCAACGCCGGCAAGCGTGAACGGCAGCTCATCCCGAAGAAATTCGCCAGCGCCAAAACCAGCGGACTGGCCACGACGGTTCCCGACCAGGAATCGCCTTACGCAGTCACATTTGACATCAAGGATTAATGCGGCCAGGCAACTACCGCGGCGCGTCCCTCGCCACGTGACTCACGCCGGGTGCCATGCAACGCCGTCCATGATTTTCACGAGGCATCCAGCAGGGTTTGGCCTTTCAGGCGAAGTGCTCTTGTTAGTCCTTCTTAAACCCTCGGCCTCTGGCCGAGGACCGGAAGAGGTTCGGACCG
>VFQQ010000212.1_pt1 | contig 144467 bp, 134 predicted proteins | sample 3512341 | NCBI WGS metagenome assembly VFQQ01 (sample SAMN10412373, study PRJNA504923) | tailings metagenome | isolation source: Relicate 2 Philex TSF1 revegetated site | place: Philippines: Tuba, Benguet | collected 2017-08-29 | reverse complement strand
TCCCTCCGGCTGATCTCTTGTTCCCCTTTTCCCTTTGTGGTTTAACAGGCTGTTCGCTCACATCTCACATCTAACCCCTCACCTTAAACGAAGTGCAAAGCAACGCCTGTAAGCACCTGCTGTCAATCTCAATAGTGAGTCTCACTATTGGGATTGCACGCCTAAAAAAAGATTATTGGTTTCGCCTGCGCCCGCATCCTGCGAGTGTCTCTTTGCTACGCATCATGTGTTTACAGCTCGCCACTCTCCGCTTTGTCACCCAAGGCTCAGAACGGATGGTTTTATGCTAAAAATGGATGATTTGCAGCAAAAAAAAACGTAAAATGCTTTCGTAAATGGATTTTGAGCAGCAGAAAATGAATGACGGAGTTTGGAAGAGATTGTGAGATACTTAAACGGGAAAATTTGCACTGAGTTAGGGGGATGAGGGTGACGCAAGAATAAATGGAAACAGGTGATGGAAGCAGAGGTGAAGCAAGGAGGGTTATTGAAAACCAAGAATTGCGATAAGTTCGCCCCAAAACAATTCAACATGTCGGAGATTTCAAATTACGTGCATAATAACCAAGACAGATTTATTGATGAGCTGTTTGAACTGCTGCGGATTCCATCGGTGAGTGCCGATAAGCAGTATGCAGCCGATGTGCTGAAAGCAGCAGAGTTTGTGGCAGAAAAACTGCGCAGCGCAGGGGCTGAGCAAGTGCAGCTTTTTGCCACGCCCGGCTACCCTGTGGTGTATGGCGAAAAAATTATTGACCCTGCCAAACCCACCGTTTTGGTTTACGGGCATTATGATGTGCAGCCTGCCGACCCGCTGGAACTGTGGCACTCGCCACCGTTTGAGCCGGTGGTGAAGGATGGGAAGATTTTTGCGCGCGGCAGCGCTGACGATAAAGGGCAGATGTATATGCACATCAAGGCTTTTGAATGGATGATGCAAGCCAACCAACTGCCCTGCAATGTGAAGTTTATGATTGAAGGAGAAGAAGAAATCGGCAGCGAACATCTGGAGGGATTTGTGGCGGCAAACAAGGCGTTGCTGCAAAGCGATGTGGTGCTGATTTCAGATACTTCGATGATTTCGAACGAGCACCCGAGCATCACCACAGGCTTGCGCGGGTTGAGTTATTTGGAGGTGGAAGTTACGGGACCCAACCGCGATTTGCACAGCGGGGTTTATGGCGGGGCTGTGGCAAACCCCATCAACATTTTGTGCGATTTAATCAGCAGCCTGCACGATGAAAACCGAAGGGTTGTCATCCCCGGATTTTATGATGCGGTGGAGGCGGTGAGCGAAGCAGAGCGGGCAGCAATGGCAAAAGCGCCTTTCAGCCAGAGCGATTACAATGCCGATTTAGCAGTGGATGCCGAACTTGGCGAAACGGGCTACACCACTTTGGAGCGGGTTTCCATCCGCCCCACTTTGGATGTGAATGGCATTTGGGGCGGCTACACCGGGCAGGGCGCAAAAACGGTTTTGCCTTCAAAAGCCTATGCAAAAATTTCGATGCGCTTGGTGCCCAACCAACAACACGATAAGATAACGCAGCTTTTCACCGAACACTTTTTGCGCATTGCGCCCAAGTGCGTGAAAGTGAAAGTAACGCCCATGCACGGTGGCGAAGCAGCGGTAACGCCCACCAACAGCGCTGCTTACCGCGCTGCCGAAAAGGCGATTGAAACCACCTATGGCAAAACACCCATTCCGCTGCGCACGGGCGGCAGCATTCCCATTGTTACCATGTTTGAGCGGGTGCTGGGCACAAAATCGGTGCTGCTGGGGTTTGGCTTAGATTCCGATGCAATACACTCGCCCAACGAGCACTATGGGGTGTGGAACTATTTGAAAGGCATAGAAACCATTCCGCACTTCTTCCGGCACTTTGAAGCGCTGAGCAAAGCCTAAAGCGGATTAGATGGTTTTCATCCGCTCGGTGATGATTTGGTGAATGGTGAAGCCATTTGCATTTGGAAAAGCGCCTTGATGATTTTCCATAAACTGCCACACAAAAGCAAGCGCATCTTTGCGTGCGGTGAATTTGCGCTTTGAAATTTCGGTAAGGAGAGCGGCAACTGCCTCGTTAAAGTTTAAGTTGGCATTTAACAGCTGCATCGCCTCCTTTTGGGCATGGCTGTAGTTTTCGGCATCTAAGTGAATGAGCACTTTTGCCAACTCAAGCCAATGAATAAGGAACCGGTTTTGATGCTCAATAATCAAATCTTCTGCATTGTGTATCAATTTGAATGCTTCGCGAAACTCGCCTGCAACCCACACAAAGCCAACCTCATGAACTTTAATGAATGAAAATGTCTTACCAATCAGGCTGTGATGAACATCAATGCCGCTCATTTTGGCTTTAAACTGGTTATAGTAAACATAGCCTTTCAAATAGTTTTTGCTGAGATAGGAAATTAGATAGGCATTTGAGATGTAATTGAAATTTGCAAGCAGTCTGGCTCTTTGATTACGGAACTCAAGGCTTTGTATTTCCTCATTAAAATGCTCGGCTTCGGCAAAACGATTCATGCGCAGATGAGCATACACCAATGCATTGGCACTTGAAAGAACTGTTTCTTCTTTTGCCATAGGAGAGCCATCGGCAAGTAGTTTTTTTTCAAACGCTGCATTTTGCTCCGCGGATTTTAAGAAAGAGCCGAAATCGCATGTAAGCTCATAGAACTTTGCCGCAGCATTGAATTGAAATCGTGTTTCGGAGGCAGTGCTGTGCTTGACTTTTAACATGGGTTTCAGTTCTTTCAAAATGGGTAAATCCCTTATCGCAACTTTTTCATCAGTTACATCTCTTTTAGAGTGTTGATAGAACATCATTGTTTGAAAGCACTTGTGATAAAAATCGAGCGTGGTTTTCTTCTTGTAGCAATGATCAATGAGGTCGTAAATCTGATTTGTCAACACAATACTTTCCTCAGGGGATTTAAAATCTTTCACCAACAAAGTATGCTTTTGCTTGGCAAGCCTTTCAACAGCAGTGAAAGCCTCGGCAGCCAAAGCAGATTCAAGCGCTTTTTTGTTTAAAGTGATGGCTCGTTTCAGCAAGCCACGGCTATCAACCTGCTCAATGTAGAAATACATCCGCAGGAATTTTTCCTCGGGTGTTTTAGGCTCACTTACTATCAACAAGCTTTGCATCACCTGCTCAAAAAGTTGTGCTTTGAGCACAGCAAGGCTTTTAAACTTCTTTTTGAGCGATTTTTCGTCAAAAACATTCTGCTGCTCAAGTGCCTCAAACAACCTGAGCAACTCACTTCCTTTTTCAGAAAAACGCTTGGCAAATTTTTTGTAGTAGCCTTTCTCTTCGGGTGTGAGCGAGTGGATGAGTTGGTGCAGGTCGGTGTCGCCTTTTAATCTTGCCATGTGTGCAATTTTGTGTAAGGATAGCGAATGCTTGTTTTGCACAGCCTTGCATTTGTGCTAAAGATAAAGAGTTACAAGGGTAATGCGTTGATTTTACAAGCAGTTTCGGCTGTGCGCAAACATCTTGATTTTGTGGGCTAAATTGCTGTGAGGCTTAATCTTTCGGTTTTTAATAATGTAGTAAAATATGATTGTGATTACCTTCGTTTAAAATTTCCAATTATGCGTTTACTTCTACTTACCCTGTTGCTGCCGTTGGTTACTTTCAACTATGCGCAACAAAACAACACCGGTTGTGGCACCGATGAATTGCATCAGTTGTTTTTGCAAAATGTTCAGAACCTGAAAAAGCATGAACAGATTGAACAGATGATTTACAACGCCCAAGTGAACGGCTTGGTGCAGCCTGCAGGCAGGAATGATTTTGTGCTGCCTGTGGTGGTGCACATCATCCACAACAACGGCACCGAAAACATCAGCGATGCACAGGCGGCATTGGCGATTGACTACATGAATGAGGCATTCAGAAACACTAACCTTTACGACTCCACCATTGGTGTGAACACCAACATTCAGTTCTGCCTTGCAAAAAAGAATCCGCAAGGGCAGGCTACCACCGGCATCAACCGCATTCAGTCGGCATTAACGGAATTGGATATGTCGCAGGATTTGCAGATGAAAAACCTTAGCCGCTGGGACCCCGTTTGCTATGTGAACGTTTGGGTGGTGAAAAGAATTTGCAACCAAGGCTCGTGCAACATTGGCGGCTATGCCTACTTTCCATCGGCACACGGCACTCCGCGCGATGGCATGGTGGTGCTGGCATCCACCATGGGCACCACTCCGGCAGCCACCGGCACTTTGATTCACGAGGCGGGGCATTACTTAGGTTTGTATCACACCTTTCAGGGCGGGTGCACCAACAACAACTGCCTTGTGGATGGCGACCGCGTTTGCGACACCCCGCCCGATGCGTCCACTTCTTACATTGCCTGCAACAGCACCATGAACAGTTGCACCACCGATGTGCTTTCGGGCTTTACTACCGACCAACCCGACATGCATAAAAACTATCTGGACTACACCCTGCCCACCTGCCGCACCATGTTCACGGCAGGGCAGCGCGACCGCATGCAGTGGCACATCACCAATGTGCGCTCCAGCCTGCTGAACTGCGCTGTTTGTTTAGACCCCTGCACCACTGCCATTGCTGCCAACTTCGCCACTTCGGCAAAGAATGTGGGTGTGGGCACCACAGTGAACTTCACCAACCAAAGCAGCGGAGCGGCAACCTACCGATGGACGGTAAACGGTACGCAGTTTGCCACCACACCCAATGCCAACTATCAATTCAACACACAAGGAACGTACATCATCCGGTTGGATGCTACCGGTGCCGACCCTAACTGCGTGGACTTTAAGTTAGATACCGTGAAAGTTAGCTGCGGAGTGAATGCGGTGTTTTCAACCAGCAATTTGAATCCGGCTGTGGGGCAGCAGGTTACTTTCAAAAGCCTTTCTACCGGAGCCACTTCCAACCAATGGTTTGTAGATGGGGTGTTGCAAGGCACGGGCGATTCATTGAACTATACTTTCAACCAAGGTGGTTCGTATGCAGTTTATTTGATTTCGTCATCCAACCTTTGCAGCGACACCACTTCCATCACCAACTTTATTCAGGTGGGTCCGCCATGCAACATTTCATTTTCATGGACACCGCAGCAACCCAACAACTGCTTGGATGTAACTTACAAACCCGACACTACCTGCAACTACAGCAGCTATCTGTGGACATTCTGCGAGCCGAATTATTTAGACTCGATGAAAGTTACAGTTTACCCCACATCGGTAACCAATGCCTCGGCACCTGCCGGAGCAAAAATTATCCGCGACAACGATGGCAACTACTTTGCGTTTTTCTGCCTTTACAATGCATCAAACTCGCAATGCCTGCGCAGAATGGCTTTTGGAAATTCCATCAACAACACACCGGTGATTGACACGGTGATTACCAACGGAGCAGGCAGCGCAGCCAACCTGCATGGTTTTGATGTGGTTTACCATGAAGGCAAATACACCGGCTACATGATTTTCTTCAACCACATTTACAGGGTTGATTTCGGTGCCAGCCTTACCAACAAAAACCCTGTGCTCACACAACTTACGGGCATAACCGGAGGAACCGGATGGGGACATAAAATTGAAATTGTGCGCGAAACCAACAATTGGTGGTTGATTGTGGCTGCGCGTAATTCAAGTGCCATAACGCTGCTTTTCCTTGGTAACAGTTTAACCAATTCGGTGCAGGCGCAGTCATCGCATACTGTTAATGCATGCGCAGGATTCAGTTACCACAAGGTGAATGGCAGAAACTACATTTATGCTGCAAGTTTGTTTGACGGATTGCGTACCATCAGTTTTGGCAATTCATTTGCCAACACGCCTACCCTTTCGCCTTACACCAAATTCGGAACATTTTACCACGATGACCTTGCGCTATACCAAAACTGCGATGGCAGCCTTTCGGGTGTGGTGCTGATGGAAAATGGCACCGTGCATCGCTTGATACGCTATGATACTGCAGGGGCTGTTCCTGTTTCATTAGATACTTTCAGCCGAAACGTGGGGCGCATTTCGGGCATGAGCCGCCTGATTAGAACCGATGTGGGCTTAACCACTATTGCAACACAAGGCTCTGCCGGAGGCATTGTGAAACTGAGCTTTGCCGATTGCGGCATTCCGTTCAGCACACTCAAGTTTCCGCCACCGGTGGCTTACAACTTCCCGGGCAATTATTTTGTGCGCTTGGCGGTGGATGAAGGCTTACCCACACAGCAGGTTTTCTGTCAAAATGTTTCGGTGCAATCGCTTACCGGAAACCCTGTGAACCTGGGACCCGACACCACACTTTGCTACTCGGGTGTGCGCACGCTGAATGCCGGCTCGGGCTACAAAACTTATTTGTGGCACGATGGGGTAACCGATTCGTTCACCACTGTTTTTGGCGGTGGAAAGTATTATGTGGAAGTGGAAGACTACTGCGGAAACAAATACACCGACACCATGAACATAACTGTGGATAGCGCAACGGTTATTCGCCTTGGAAACGACACCACCATTTGCCGCGAAAGAAGTGTGGTGCTGAATGCCGGAACCATGTATGAATCGTTCAAATGGGAACCTTCGGCAGGTTTGAGCTGCGACACTTGCAGCACTACCACTGCCACGCCTACAGCCACCACCACTTATTCCGTTACCGGAAAAACAAAAATAGGATGCACCTCGGCAGCATCCATCACCGTGAATGTGGACATTTGCCTGAGTCTGAACGATGCTTTCAGCATCAACAAGGTTTATCCGGTTCCTGCACGCAGCCAAATCAATGTGATGTTTGCAGAACTGAATGCGCCTGTCAGGATAAAACTTTTCAATGCCGTGGGGCAGATGGTGATGGAAAATGTTTATGCCGATGCTGCACAAAATGTGGTGGAGCTGGATGTAAGCAAACTTGCCACAGGTGTTTATGTGCTGGAAGCCGAAAGTTTGAACCAAAGGGTGAAAACAAAGGTGCTGATTGAGTAAATCTCCCGTTTTGTTTGCCCATACTCAAATGCCTGATTTCCGTAGTGGATTTCAGGCATTTGGTTTTATGAACATGTTTATGCCAACCTGTCGGGCTAAAATGTTCAAACATTGACTGCTTATGAACACATTATGCACCTTAATTCACATCAAATTTGTGAGCAGGTGGAGAAGTGGTGGATAAGCTAAGCAGCTATCCGTTTAGCTTTGCCGCAACCATAAAAGTTTCATTAAGAATGAAGATTACCTATTACGGTCATGCGTGTTTTGGAGTAGAAGTGGGTGGAAAACACCTGCTTTTCGACCCTTTTGTTCGCTACAACGAGTTAGCCAAACACCTTGATGTGAACACCATCCCGGCTGATGTGATTTTGATTTCGCACGGGCATCAGGATCACATTGCAGATGCAGTTGCCATTGCCCAGCGAACAGGTGCATTGGTTATCAGCAGTTGGGAGATTATTGATTGGGTGGGCAAGCAAGGTATCACCAATGTTCACCCGATGAACACAGGCGGAAAGCGCAGTTTTGATTTTGGTTCGGTGCGCTGCACGGTGGCACAGCACAGCAGCAGCTTGCCCGATGGCTCTTATGGCGGCAACCCAATGGGCTTTGTGTTGGAAACTGCCGAATGTAACTTCTACTATGCCGGAGACACTGCACTTACCTTAGACATGCAGTTGATACCCAAATGGACAAAACTTGACTTTGCACTGCTGCCCATTGGCGATAATTTCACCATGGGTTTTGAAGATGCCGCATTAGCTGCCGACTTTGTGCAATGCAACAAAATCATTGGCTTGCATTACGACACATTCGGCTATATTGTGATTGACCATGTTGCAGCAAAACAGCACTTTGCAAAAGCCGGAAAAGAACTGATTTTATTACCAATTGGCGAAAGCCTTTCACTGTAACAGATGGCAAAGATTATCACCTTAGCTAACCAGAAAGGCGGAGTGGGCAAAACCACCAGCGCCATCAACATTGCAGCAAGCATGGCAGTGTTGGAGTACAACGTTTTGCTGATTGATGCCGACCCACAGGCAAATGCCACATCGGGTGTTGGGTTCGACCCAAAGGCAGTTGAAAAAAGCATTTACGACTGTTTGGTAAATGACACCCCGCTTTCGGAAGTTGTTTTAAAAACAGAAACACCTAACCTGAGTCTTGTGCCTTCGCATGTGGATTTGGTGGGCGCAGAAATTGAACTCATCAACCGCCCTAACCGCGAAATGGTGTTCAAAAACTTGTTGGCAGAGATAAAAGACCAATTCGATTTTATTGTAATTGATTGCTCGCCATCGCTTGGTTTAATTACCGTGAATGCACTTACCGCTGCCGATTCGGTGCTCATTCCTGTGCAGTGCGAATACTTTGCATTAGAAGGATTAGGCAAGTTGCTGAACACCATTAAAATTGTTCAAACCCGCCTGAACCCCGATTTGGAAATTGAGGGCATCGTACTTACCATGTATGACCCGCGCCTGCGCCTTTCCAACCAGGTGGTGGATGAAATCAAACGCCATTTTGAAAACATTGTTTTTCAAACACTCATTCACCGCAACACCCGCCTGGGCGAAGCGCCAAGTTTCGGCAAGCCTGCAATTTTGTATGATGCCGACAGCAAAGGCAGCATCAACTACATGAGTTTGGTACGCGAACTTTTGGCGCGCAACGGCATGGGAACTTTTGATGACGGCACCACTGAGAAAGAAGAAGCTTCGCTTACACCGGATGAATAAACCGAATGTGGAATCCGCTTTAATGGCATAACAATTCAAAGCATATCAGATGACTAACGAGAAAAAGAAAACAGTTTTAGGCAGAGGTTTGAGCGCACTGTTGGAATCGAACGATACAACATCAGCTGCCACGCGCCCGGTTGAGGGCATGGGTAAGCAAGTGGGTGTGGTGGTGAACATTCCGCTGGAACAAATAGAAGTGAACCCTTTTCAACCACGAAGCACCTTTGAAGAAGACAGCCTGCTTGAACTTTCAGAATCCATAAAAGTGCATGGTGTGATTCAACCCATCACCGTGCGCAAACTTGAAAACAATCGCTTTCAGCTTATTGCTGGCGAGCGCAGGTTGCGCGCCTCAAAACTTGCAGGCAAAAAAGAAATCCCGGCTTATGTGCGTGCAGCAAGCGACCAGGAGAGTATTGAAATTGCGCTTATTGAAAACATTCAGCGCGAAGATTTAAACCCATTGGAAATTGCTATCAACTACAAACGCCTGATGGACGAATGCGACCTGACACAAGAGCAGCTTTCAGCCAGATTAGGAAAGAACCGCAGCAGCGTTACCAATTTTCTGCGCTTGCTGAAACTGCCACCCGATATGCAAGCTGCCCTGCGCGATGACAAGATAACTATGGGACATGCAAAAGCGTTGCTGGGTGTGGAACAACTCACCACCTTGCTTGCATTGTTTAAAGAAGTGGTTAGCAAAGAACTTTCCGTTCGCCAAACCGAGGAATTGGTGCGCACGGCTGTTGCCAAACCTTCAAAAAAAACATCTGCGGCATCTAAGAAACCAGCAGTTCCTTATGCCATCAAAAAGTTAGAGGATAAACTTTCTTCGGCTTTGAGCACTAAAGTCTCCATCAAGCAAACCTCTGAGGGTAAGGGCGAAATTGTTTTGAATTTCTACACCATTGATGATTTGGAAAGGCTGACTGAACTGCTTGGTGCAAGCGGAGTATAAATTATTTCACTTCACACCTGAAGGCTTCTTCGCCAGCAAGAAAACCGGTGAGTTTATCGCCAATGCTCACCTTACCAACACCTTCGGGTGTGCCTGTGTAAATTAAATCACCGGCTTGCAGCGTGAAAAACTGCGATGCATAAGCAATAATTTTTGCAGGGGAAAAAAGCATGAATGAAGTGTTGCCTTTTTGCACCGTTTTATCATTCAGTTTCAATTCAAAACTTAAATCATTCAGATTGAGTTTTTCAACCGGAAAAAACTTGCCTACCACAGCCGAATGGTCGAAGGCTTTGGCAATTTCCCAAGGTAATCCCTTTGCTTTTTGAATGCTTTGAAGGTCGCGCGCAGTGAAGTCAATGCCCAATGAAACTTCATTGAAGTACTTGTGTGCAAATCGCTCATCAATGTATTTTCCCTGTTTGCAAATTTTCAACACCACTTCCGTTTCATAATGAATATCCGCACTCCATTCAGGATGAAAAAATGGCTTGTTATCTTTCAACAAAGCTGTGGAGGGCTTTAAAAATATCACCGGTTTTTCAGGCACTTCATTGTTCAGTTCTTTGGCGTGGGCAACGTAGTTTCTGCCAATGCAAATAATTTTCATTAGGAATCAGTTTAAAAAATCCAACAGCTCGGTGCGCAACAATTCAGCCTTCTCCCCCATCGGAATGTGTCCGCAGGAATCGTAAAGCACCACTTTGCAATTCGGGATATCACGCTTAAACCGCTCGGCATGTGTGAACGGAATAATTTCATCCTGCCTGCCCCACACCACCAAGGTTGGGCAAGCAATTTCCTTTATCCAGTTGCTATCGGGGAACTGTCTGTTCTCACCAAGTTTAAGCGCAGCTTCAATGTTGCCTTCTTTGTTCCACAGCAAGTTCATTTCTTCCACCGAAATCGGGTTGATTTTTGAATGGTCGAACCAACATCGCTCAGCAACTTTTTTGCTCAGCATCAATGGCACTCCCTTGCTCATCAAACTGCGCGTGATGGGGTTTTGAATAAAGCCCGCAGCAGAACTTGCCGTTTTTTCCATATCGTAACCTGCACTGGCACAAAGAATCAGTTTACTCACTTTTTCGGGGTGGTCGTGCGCAGTCATCCAAGAAATGCCTCCGCCCATAGAATTGCCCATCAGGTAAAATGAATCCAAAGCAAGTGCAGTGATGAAATCATTCATAAAACTTCTGTAATAGTCCACCATGTTTTCACCTTCATTAAGCGCGGGAAAATCGCTTAACCCAAAACCGGGCAAATCAATTCTGATTACCCTGAAATTAGATTTCATCAACTCGGCAAACTTTGAGAAATTCCTGTGCGAGCCGCCAAGCCCATGAATCATCACCAATGGTGTTCCGCTACCTTCATCCACATAGTGAATTTCAGCATCTCGCCAATTCAAATACTTCGATTCACTCAACTCAATTTTCTTTTTAACCACTGCCTTCGGCTGAATTTTTGCAGGGCGCAACAGCAGCACAAGGTAACCCAACAACAAAAAAACGCTGATGGAAATAATCAGATACAATATCTTTTTCATGAACAAATAATAAATTAATTGAAGGATAAGTGAAATGCTCATCGCCTTTTACAAAGCCGTGAGCATTTCATGCAACAAACCTATGAGAAAAATGCGCGCTCATGCTGCAAAAAAAGTTAGCAGACTGTGCATTGAGGCTACCACTTCACTACCTTCTTTCTTACCACACTGCCCTCCACTTCAACCGAAACAAAATAAACTCCGGCAGGCAAACCGCTTAAGGATATAAATTGATTGGAAGCTGTGAGCTGTTGCTTTAAACACGCTGCACCATTGATGTTGAAGATCGTAACATCGGCTGAGGTGTTGGTAGTGTAACTGATATATACCACATCATTTGTCGGGTTCGGGAAAAGTCGGATGTCAGATGTCCGATGTCCGATGTATGAAACTGCCGATGGCTGCTCAACTGTATTTGTAACGGTGTTTGTTACCACAGGTGCATTGAAATCGAAATATATGCTGGCGGTGTTTTTGATTTGAGTGCCGTATGACAAACCTGTTTTCTTTTTGACTTTGTATTGCAGCCAGCCTTTGCTTTCGGGTTCGTTGGTGGCGCTATCCACTAAATTGATGTTGGGGAAGTTGAAACGAGCAAACTTGCCTTTGATTTCTGTGAGCATACGGTGACTGCTGCCGAGTATTTGTATGCTGCTTTCATCAAGATTTGCATCCAAAGTATCCATCACATAGATATGAATGGCGGGTGCAGTGCCCATGTTTTGGAAGTGGATGGTATAGGTAAGCCAGTCTTCATCTGGAGCGATGGTGTTTATGGGGCTTACTTCTTTCATGTTGGGGTCGAAGCTGTTTACGATAGGGAAGCAAATCCGTAAAGTATTATTGGTGTTATTGATGTCGCCTGCCACATCAGCAACAACAGATATGCTTAAACACAATTGCTGCCCTATTTGTGCAAAGGTGTCTGGTGTAAAAACTAAACCAAAAGCAGTATTGATGTCAATAGCACCGAAATCAGCAATGGTATAAGTAAGTGTTTTACCATTTACCGCTGGAGTTAACGCTCCAGGTTTAACACCGGAATAGGATACAGGACCCGAATAACCTATAACCACTCTACCGCTAATACCCGATGCACAGTTCAAACCAAAGAATTGGCTTATATCGCCTGCTTCTACACGAATGCCTGCTTGCTGCGCAGGAAAAAGAATGCCACTATCTCTTATTGCGGAGTGAACACCTAAATCAAAGCCTGGTTTGCAACGCAAGCCAAAGTCTTTATCGGTATCTATTGAATCTTGTAGAGTGAGGATGGAAGTGTGAAAGAAGGTTGAAGGGCAGGCAACTGTGTAGGGCAAGCCTGTAGTATCAATTTTAATGGTATATGTATCTACATTTGTACGAAAAGAGTAAACTCCTGTTGATTGCGAAATTGATTGTTTTTCTAAACTACCATTTCGATATAATCCAACCTTAATGTTCTTGTTAAAAGCAAAAGAATCAACTGTGCAATTAGAATTTAAATCTCGGAAAGTTATACCGCTTATTGGATAAAAGAATTCGCAACCATTACTATTTTGTGATAAACAAATTGGAACAGAATTAAGGGGAGGATTTGAGTATAAATTTTTATCAGGATAGTTAGGCAGGCATAGAATGCCAGTACTATCAAAATTAAATCTTTCAACCACACCAAGTTCTGGAAGACATTTTAAAAGTGGATTATTGTTAAGAAATAAATATTGTAGGTTGATAGGCAAGTCATCAATACAAGTTAAATCATTATTGCTAAAATCCATTGATCTAATGTTCACTCCACTAAAGCGTATTTTCTTTATCTTGTTAAATGAACAACCTATAGCTATTAAATTGGGTGTAATTGCCGGTAAGCTGTCTAACAGATTTTTATCAAGTTGAACACTTCTTAGGGTTAAAGGAAAAGGAGGGAGAGAAGTTAGTTGATTATCATAGAGCGATACAAATTCAGCATTAGGCGGGAAAGACACAAGATTTGTCATTGAGTTTTTACCAGCCATAAGCCAATTCAGATTTTCAAAACTGCTAAAATCAGCGCTGTCAATTAGATTAGAATCAATGAGAAGTTGAACAATATCTTTGGGAATAGTAATAAGGTTGGTGATTTTGTTTATTGAACAATCCAAGCGAATCAAAGAATCAGGCATTTCAGGGAACTCCACAATTTCATTATTGTTCACAAACAAAAGCTCTATGTTCTTAAGATATCTAATTCCTGTAATATCCTTGATATTACGATTAGAAATATCAATTAAACTATTATGAGTTTGAAGATTGGAGCAAGTTGTATCTAATCGGTATGTATTTCCTTGGGGCATTATACAGGAAGGACCTAAATAAGGCAAAATAGCTTTAGCAAAATTCGTATCAGGAATACTCACCCACTGCCCACAAACACTTAGTGATTTGCAAAAGATTAAAACCGCAATGAGGATAAATTGGAGTGAAAACTGTTTCATGATTAGCCGCTTGTAAAACAAATGTACGAGCTACAGATGCAGTATGATAGCTGCTAAGGAAAATATGACACAACTGTGATAATACACCTATAAAAAAGCCGCTCCAAAAGTTTGGAGCGGCTTCGTCTTTCCTAACTAAATCTCAAAAAAACCTTACCTGCTTGCCTTCAGTTCCACTGTAAGATTCACTTCAGGTTTAATCATTTTATCACCCAAAGAGTTGTCGGCACCGTAGCTCATGTTCCATTGCGAGCGGTCAATGTTGAAGTTGGCAGTAGCGGTTACTTCTGTTTCGCTCACCGTAACTTTTGCCGGAAAGGTTACGTTTTTGGTAACATCTTTCAGCGTCAGATTGCCACTCACTTTGTGGGTGTTTTCACCTTCGGCTGCAACTTCTACCGCAGTAATCTCAAACTTTGAGGTAGGGTATTTTTCTGCTTCAAAAAAGTCTGCGCTTTTCAAATGCCCTTCCAATTTGCCTTTGTATTCTCCGGTGAGGTCGTTGTTGTTCAGAGAGTTGATGTCCACTGTGAAAGAGCCGCCTGTGATGTTGCCGCCAGCCACAGTAAGCGAACCTTCGCTGATTTTCAAACTACCATCGTGTTGCTTAATGGGCGAAGCGCCAATCCATTTCACCGTGCTGGCATCGGTGTTTACGGTGTAAGTTGTTCCTGAAGCCGATGCTGCCGCTTGTTCATCGGTTACTTGTGCCTGCTCGCCTTGCGGAGTGTTGTTGCACGCAGTGAAAAACAATACTGTTCCTGCAAGAATTGTGAATGCTGTCTTTTTCATTTTGTTGTTGTTTTTAAAAATTGATGTTTAAACATTAAATGTTACTGCGAATATCATAACATTTTCATTCCCTCCAAACTTTGCTACTGATAAAAACTGCTAAAAAACGCTTCGGCATCCGATTCCTACAACTCGCATCCATTGATTACCTTTCACTTATCAGTGCCTTTACATTCGCACCATCAAAGAAATTGAGTAACAGTATTTCTATATGAAATCAATCCTTACAACATCAGCCATTGCCGTTTTGTTTTTGGCATCGTGCAAGCACACACCAACCATAAAACCCGAGCGCAAAGAGATTATTGAAGCGGTGTATGCTTCGGGTTTTATCGTTTCAAAAAATGAGTACAAACTTTATGCCTTGGGCGATGGCTACATCACCCAACAATTTAAAAAAGCGGGTGATGCGGTGAAGGCAGGCGATGCCGTTTACACGGTTCAAAGCGAGGCACAGCAAGCACGCTATTCGGCAGCAACTGCGGCTTATCAACTTGCCATTGAAAACACTAAAGAAAATTCTGCCGCACTTCGTGAATTAGAGAACGTCATCAACAGCGCACAGTTGAAATTTCAGAATGACTCATTGAGTTATGGCAGAGCAAAAAACATGTTTGAGCAGGGGGTAATCAACCGAAGTGAATTTGATAAAACGCAGTTAGCTTTTAATGTTTCAAAAAATGATTTACTGAATGCGCGTGAGCGTTACCGCAAAACCAAAGACCAACTGGGTGTGGAAGCGAAGAATGCCCAAAGCGCATTGCAGGCTGCGGCAACCGATGCCGGAAATTTTGTTTTAAAAAGCATCATCAACGGCATGGTTTACGACACTTACAAAGAAGTGGGCGAAGTGGTGCGCAGGAACGATGTGGTGGCTTTACTTGGCGATAAGGACGAGCGGGTGATTCAACTTTCGGTTGACCAACAAGACATTGACAAAGTGAAAACAGGGCAGGAAGCCATTTTGAAAATTGATGTAACGGGCGATAAAATTTACAAAGCGCGCATCACAAAAGTTTACCCCACCATGAACCAAAACGAACAAAGTTTCAGAGTGGATGCTGCGTTTGAAGAGGGCTTTGATGTGCCTTTCATCCGCACATCGGTGGAGGCGAACATTGTGATTGCCAAAAAAGAAAATGCGTTGGTGATTCCGCGCAAAGTGATTCGCGGAGGAAACAAAGTGAAAGTGAAAGGAGGCAAAGATGAAGTGCAATTAGAACTTGGCATTGGCAACTTGGCTGAGGTGGAAGTGCTGAAAGGATTGAATGGAGGTGAAGAGATTGAAATGATTGTTGAATAGACTTTAGATGTGAGATATGAGACATGAGACAATACAATTCTTCCGCAACTCGCAACTTGTAACGCGCAACACAAACAATGAACGTAAATTTTGAGATAGCGAAAACGCACTTGCTTGCCAAGAAACGGCAAACATTGATTGCCATGCTGGGCGTAACATTCGGCATTGGTATGTATATTCTGATGATTAGTTTCATGTCGGGCTTCAATGAATATTTGGAGGACTCCATGCTTTCATCCACGCCCGATGTGCGCATTTACAACGACATCAAAACCGATTACAACAACACCATTCTGAAAGAAATTACCGACTCATCAACAACAATGGCTGTGGTGCATCATCCGAAACCAAAAGACATTCAGCCCAACCTGAAAAACCCAAGCGCCATTATAAATGATTTGAAAAATGATGAGCGCACCATTGCTATTTCACCGCAACTCACCACTCAGGTTTTTTACAGCAACGGACCGGTGCAAATCAATGGCTCGCTGCAAGGCGTGAACATCATGGAGGAAGCCAAACTCACCAACATGCAGGAGAAAATGAAAACCGGGAAAATTGAAAACCTGCTCACAAACGACAATGGCATTTTGATGGGGCACGGACTGGCAAAAAAGCTGAATGTGAAGGTGGGCGATTTGGTAACGCTTGCCACTCCGCGCGGCACCTCCATGCGCTTTCGGGTGGTGGGCACTTTTCAATTCGGCATAGGCACTTTAGATAATGTGCGCAGCTATGTGAGCCTGGGTAAAGTGCAGCAACTGATGGGCAGAAACAATCAGTTTATCACCGACATCAACATCAAACTAAAAGACAATTCGCAATCGAAAATTGCTGCAAAGGAGTATGCCGAAAAGTATCACCTGCTGGCTGAAGATTGGGAAACAACCAACGCCACAGCCATGGTGGGCATAAAAATCAGAAACACCATGACGGTGGTGGTGAGCTTCACGCTGTTGATGGTGGCGGGCTTTGGTATTTACAACATCATGAACATGACCATTCAAAACAAACTGAAAGATATTGCCATTTTGAAGGCACAAGGTTTCAGCGCAAAAGATGTGCGGCAGATTTTTCTTGCGCAATCTGTTACCATCGGATTTTTGGGCGCAATTTTTGGCATGATGCTCGGCTTTGCAATGAGCTATGGTGTTTACAGTTTACCGTTCCCCGAAAATGAGTTCATTGCCATCACGCGGTTTCCGGTAACATTTCATGTTAGGCACTATGTTTTTGCAGTGGTTTTTGGAGTGGTAACCACATTGTTTGCAGGGCTGTTCCCCAGCATGAAAGCCGGAAACATTGACCCTGTGGCGATTTTGAGGGGATGATTTGTTAGATGTGAGACATGAGATGTTAGATATGAGATATAAGATGAGGTGGCAGTTTTCCCCCGCTGGCGGGGGCAGGGGGTGGAAATAAAACGGCTTTAGCCGTTTTAGAAAACAAAAATTCCGTTGGTCAAAAAAGCCCACCGTTTCAACGGTGGTATAAATAAAAAATGAACGCGATACAACATAACAATCAGACTGAGGTTGTTTTAAATGCCACCAACCTCAATAAACATTTCTATGAGCCGGAAGATTTTCATGTGTTGAAGAACATCAACTTCACGGTGAACGAAGGTGAGTTTCTAACAATAGTTGGCAAGAGCGGTTGTGGCAAATCAACACTGTTGTATTTGCTTTCAACTATGGACACCGACTACACCGGTGAGATTTACATGAAAGGGCAAAAACTCACCGGACTTTCGCAGGAGCATCTTGCAAAATTTCGGAACGAGCACATTGGTTTTGTGTTTCAGTTTCACTTTCTGCTGCCCGAGTTTTCGGCTTTAAAAAATGTGATGATTCCTGCCGAGAAATTGGGCAAGTATTCCAAAAGCGAAATCAAAGACCGCGCTTATGAAAAACTGAAATTGTTTGACATGCAAGACCACGCTTTAAAGCAATCATCAAAGCTCAGTGGCGGACAGGCGCAGCGTGTTGCCATTGCGCGCGCGCTCATCAATGACCCCGCCATCATCATGGGGGATGAGCCAACCGGCAACTTAGATTCGGTGAACACCAAAATTGTTTTTGATATTCTGAAAGACTTATCGCGCAACAAAAGGCAAACCATCATTTCCGTTACCCACGACCCCGAGTTTGCCGCAGGCAGCGATAGAATTATTGAAATGAAAGATGGAGAAATTGTGAGTTAGATGATAGATATTAGATGTTAGACATGAGATATTAGACTTAAGATTGAACTGATAATGTAAAATGGGACTCTCACTCCCCTCTCCTTTGGAGAGGGGTTGGGGGGTGAGGCTATGAAAATCAAAATAGATAAAGAAACTTCCGTTGGGCTTTACACGCTGTTTGCCATCACGCTTGCCGGTTCGATGATTGGCATTGTGGTGTTCCGCAATGAAAGTTTCGAGTGGCATTTGATGACAGCCGCACTCACTTTTGTCAGTATCATTTTCATTGCCATTGTGTTCAGGGTTATTGACAAATTTCTCGATTTGTATTTCCCTTTCGAGGTAAACGTTTTCAAGCGATTCATGATTCAGTTAATGGCTTCCATCATTGCCATCGGCATTTTGCGCTACGCCATTTATCTGTTGATTGGCGATAAGGTTTTGAAGAATCTGCATCTTGAAAAATTGCCCATTGAACTGCTGGTGGTCGCAGTGCTGATGAATGCTTTGGTGTGTTCGGTTTACATTCTTGCCATCATGGGCTATCGGTTCATCAATCGCTGGAAAGAAAGCACACTGCGCACTTCGGAGCTTGAAAAAGAAAAAGCGGTGGTGCAGTTCGAGAATTTAAAAAATCAGTTGAACCCACATTTTCTGTTCAACACGCTTTCATCGCTCAACAGCTTGATTGATGAAAACCCGAAGCTGGCTTCTGAATTTTTGCAGCAGCTTTCAAAGGTCTATCGCTACTTGCTGGAGAACAATGAAAAGAGTGTGGTAACGCTTTCAAACGAACTGATGTTCATTGAAAATTACATCAGCTTGCTTACCACCCGCTTTGGCGATGGATTGAAAGTTACCATTCAAGTGAATGATGCCGCAAAAGAAAAAATGCTCACTCCCGTAACGCTTCAGGTACTGATTGAAAACGCCATCAAACACAACATCACCAGCGCAAAACAACCGTTGAACATTTCCATAAAAACAGCAGATGATTTTTTGTTGGTGGAAAATAATTTGCAACGCAAAAGCATCATTTCTCATTCGCATCAAAAGGGCTTGAATCAGTTGCGAATGCTTTATAGTTATGTGTCGCAAATACCGATTGAAATCATTGAAACCCCCGATTCGTTTACCGTGAAAATTCCTTTATTGTCATGATGAAAGTTGTAATAATTGAAGATGAAGCCTTGAATGTGAAAAGCCTGAAAAAGCTGATTAAACAAATCAAGCCCGATGCCGATGTGGTGAATGAGTTAGATACGGTTGCCGCAAGTGTGGAGTGGTTTAAAACACATCCACAACCCGATTTGGTTTTCATGGATGTGCAACTTGCCGATGGCATCAGTTTCGACATTTTCAAGCAAGTGGAAATCACTGCGCCAATCATTTTCACCACTGCTTATGATAAGTATGCCATTCATGCTTTCAAAGTGAACAGCATTGATTATTTGCTGAAACCAATTGATGAGCCATCGCTGCGCAAGGCGTTTGAAAAATATGAGCGCATCACGGCAAACACTCAGCTTTTCAACGAGCAACTTAAAATGTTGCTGGGCAGTGTGCGCAACCCAAGCAAGCAATACAACGAACGTTTTTTGGTGCACGACAAAGGCGGCATGGCACCCGTGCAGGCTGATGATGTGGCTTATTTCATCAAAGAATCCATCATCTATTTGGTTACCAACTCCAATCAGCGATTGGTAACCGATTACCACACCTTAGATGAATTGGAAGAAATTGTGAACCCCGAAAAATTCTTTCGCGCTAACCGGCAAATGCTCATTCACAAAACACAAATTGCCAATTACAAAAAGCATTACACCGGCAAGATGACCGTTCACATCAAGTTAGACCCCAAAATGGAGATTGATGTGAGCCGCGAAAAAAGCCACGAGTTTTTGAATTGGTTGGAACACTAATCTTATTTGGTGTTCATTAGTGTTTCAATCTCATCTGCTTCGATTGGGATATTTGCCATCAAGTCAATCGGCTTTTCCTTTGTTACAAGGATGTTGTTTTCCAACCTAATGCCAATCTTTTCTTCACGGATATAAATTCCCGGTTCGCAGGTAAGCACTACACCGGCTTGAACTTTCTTATAGCGGCTGCCCACATCGTGCGTATTTAAACCCAGAAAGTGAGCAGTGCCATGCGGGAAATATTTCTTGTAAAGTGGGTTGCGCTTATCTTGTTTTTTCACATCAGTGAGCTTCATCAACTTGAGCTTTATCAATTCACCTTCCATTAAATCGCCAACTTGCTTATTGAATTCAAACAAATTAATGCCAGGTTTCATCATTGTTTTAGCCTGATTGTGGATGCGTAAAACAGCATTGTAAACATCCTTTTGGCGCTTGGTAAATTTCCCGCTCACAGGAATAGTTCGGGTTAAATCAGCACAATAGTTGGCGTATTCTGCAGCGCAATCCATCAGCAGCAAATCACCGGCTCGGCATTGTTGATTGTTAGCATTGTAATGCAGGAAACATGCGTTTTCGCCACTTGCAACAATCGGCTCATAGGCATGGCGAGTGGCACGATTGCGAATATATTCGTGTGTAAGTTCAGCCTCCACTTCATGTTCCCAAACACCCGGCTTCACAAATTTAAGTGTGCGCATAAAACCCATTCGGGTTATTTCAATGGCTTTATTCAACAAGGCAATTTCAAGCGTTGATTTTCTCATGCGGAGGTCAGCCATCACGGGCGCAAGCCGCTCATAGCGATGAAGCGGGAACGATTGCATGATGCGCTCCGCAAATTTCACTTCGTAGGTGTCAATCTTCCACGATGCGCGGTCATGCTCATTGGTGTTTAAATAAACATGTTCAGCAAGGTGCATCAGCGAAAACGCAAATCCGAAAATTTCGCTGCTCCAACGCACTTCTTCAATACCCGAAATTCTTCGAGCCTGCTCTTTGCTCAACTTTTTACCTTCCCAAGTTTCCAAATGCTCGTTTGGCTGCCGAATGAAAAGCACCTCGCGATATTCGGGCACCGATGCATCGGGAAAAATCATCAGGAAAGTTTCCTCTTGGTCAATTCCGGTGAGGTAAAACAAATCGGGGTTCTGACGCCATTTGTAAAAAGCATCAGCGCTATCAGGCATTGCAACATTGCTGGTAAGTAAAGCAATGCTGTTCTTCTTAAGCTCTTTAGCTAAATTTTTTCTGTTCTGTTTGAAAAGTTCGGGATTGATAGAATCGTAACGCATAGCGCGAAACTATTGGAAAAACACAATCCATTTGCGCAATGTTTTTCACAAGCATGGTTATCGCTTTGAAATTTTGTTGGATGTGATGGCGCGTTGCAGGGATGATTTGTGTCTGCCCTCGGTGAAATCTCTTTTTTGAACATGCTTGGTTTTTCTGCCACTCATTCTTTCGCGCCACATATTAAAACTGGAACGTTTCATTTCGCTGCGCATTATTTCAATCACTTGCTGCTCATTCAACCCAAACTGGTTTTTAATTGCATCAAAAGGTGTCCTGTCCTCCCAAGCCATTTCAACTATTCTATTGATGTCCTCTTTGTTCATGATTTCAAAAACATTAGTTTATGCAATTTGGTTTTGCAGCATTGGCATCAAAGCTGTTAATGCTTCCTAATGTTCTGGAAGTAAGCAAAAACCATGTGATAATTCCTCTGAAAAAAATTTGAATAAAGCGGACAGAGGGAACCTGCTTATGTTTTTTCAATTGGTTTGTGGGCTAATATTTTTTCCTGCAGGTTTGAAAAAAAATTGAACATGAAAAAGCAAGACCTGTTCCATGAATTGAAGGCAGAAATTGACAAAACCATTGCACTGACAAATGCAATACCCGATGAAACATTCGGCATTTCACACAATGGAAAATGGAGTGTTGCTGAAAATTTGAAACACCTTGTTTTGTCAGTTAAGCCTGTGAATTTAACCATGAGGTTGCCTCAGTTTCTTCCCAAAATTCTGTTTGGGAAGCCAAAGCGAAATATCATGACCTACAGCGATGTGGTGGCTGCATATCAGGCAAAACTTGCTGAAGGTTTTAAAGCGCCATCGGCTTATGTGCCACCCAAAAGTTTTCCGCCTAAGCAACAACTGATTCATGAGTTTACATCCATCCACCAAGTCATGCTAAAATTAGCCGAGCAGAAAAACGAAGATGATTTAGATGCTTTCTTGTTACCTCATCCTTCCATTGGTAAGATAACTTTGCGTGAGCTTTTGTGCTTCACGCTTTATCACATCCGCCATCACCTCAACACCATCGAGCAAAGCGCAAATGTTACTTCCTGAAATCTTTCTTTATTCGCAACACTTCAAATGCACAATGTGAGCAACAACAAACCGGTTATTGAAATTCATAACATAAAGAAGGAATACATCATGGGCAGCCAGTTGATTGCTGCACTCAAAGATGTTTCGCTTGATATTTTACGCAATGAATATGTTGCATTGATGGGACCATCAGGCTCGGGCAAATCAACATTAATGAACATTTTGGGTTGTTTGGATACGCCCACTTCGGGAAGCTATCTGCTGAATGGAAAAGAAGTGAGTAAGATGGAAGATGACGAACTTGCTCACATCCGTAATAAAGAAATTGGTTTTGTTTTTCAAACCTTTAATCTTCTGCCGCGGCTTTCAGCATTGGAAAATGTGGCACTGCCATTGGTTTATGCAGGAATGAGTGCAAAAGAACGCGCAGAGCGTAGCGAGCATGTGATGGAAATGGTAGGTTTAAAAGAGCGGATGGACCACAAACCCAATCAACTTTCGGGTGGGCAAAGACAGCGGGTTGCCATTGCGCGTGCGTTGGTAAACAACCCCTCCATCATTCTTGCCGATGAACCCACCGGCAACTTAGACACCAAAACCAGCTACGAAATCATGAACATCTTTGAGCAAATCAATAACAGCGGCAACACCGTAATTTTGGTTACGCACGAAGAAGATATTGCGCGCCACGCAAAGCGCATCCTTCGCCTTCGCGATGGCTTAATTGAAACCGATTCACCGAATGTTCCCGAGAAAAGTTTTGCAAGCGAAAATGCATAGCGAACTCATTTGAGTTTCATTTGTTGAACGATATTTACCGTTATACGCTAATTTGAATTATGAAGATTTACACTAAAACAGGTGATGTTGGCGAAACATCGCTTTTGGGTGGCAGAAGAGTTTCAAAAAGCGCTTTGCGCATTGAAGTTTATGGCACTGTGGATGAGTTGAACTCCTTTATTGGTTTGGTGCGCGATGTGCAAACCGATGAAGCCCAAAAAGAAGTTTTGAAAGCTGTTCAGGACAGGCTTTTTACCATTGGCGCAAACCTTGCCAGCGACCCTGACGACAGCGCCAAATCTGTTCCAGACCTGAATGATGATGACATAAAAGCATTGGAAAATGCCATTGACAGCATGGATGCTGTGCTGCCGCCATTAGCACATTTTGTGTTGCCGGGCGGTCATGTTCATGTCAGCTATTGCCACCTTGCACGAACGATTTGCCGCAGGGCGGAGCGCCTTGTGGTTGCGCTGAATCATCAAAGCGAGCTTACACCGCTTGTTATCAAGTATCTGAACAGGCTTTCCGATTACCTTTTTGTGCTTGGCAGAAAAACCGCACATGATTTGGGTGTGGAAGAAGTGAAATGGTTGCCCAGAAAATGATTGCTCAATTCCCAATTTCAAAGTTTTGAAAACATTAAACACCGTTATTCTTTCAGGCAGTGTGCGCAACGGAAGGCTCACACATCGTGTTGCTGCCGAGTTGCACAAACGCTTTGTGGAAGCAGGCTTTGCAAACACCATTTTGCTTGACATTGCCGAGTATAATTTCCCGGTGGCAGAGGAGCGGTTTGGTAAGCTGGAGCAGCCACCGGCAAGCATCAATGATGCACAGCGCCTGCTGCAAAATGCCGATGCGATGGTTTTTGTTTCACCCGAGTATCATGGCAGCTACAGTGGCGCGCTGAAAAACTTTCTCGACTATTTCTGGGTTGAATTTTCACGCAAACCCATTGGTGTGGCGAGTGTTTCCACAGGTAGATTTGGCGGCATCAATGCCTCGTCTGAAATGCAGCAACTTGCGCTTTCGCTTGGCGGATTTGCCATGCCGCTAAAATTGATTGTTCCTGCCATTCACAATGCCATTGATGAAAGCGGAACTGTACAAGATGAATTCCTGAATAAAAACTTAAACCGATTTGTTTCGGAGTTCACATGGTTTGCCGAAGCTATTGCCGAAAAAAAACTCAAAGCGAAATCGGCTTGATGTCAAGTTGATTTAACCCGAATTAATCAACAGAAAACTTCGATGAAGCTTTCTGTTGATTCAATGAGGGTAACCCCGACTTAGCGTTGTTGAAGCGATTTGCAAAATCGCTGATTTACAAACGCTTAGTCGTTTCAGCATTTCTAATGCTGAATCTGGGTTTAAAGCTTCACCACTGTTTTTTGCTGCGTTCCGCGTTGTGTTTTCACCACTGCATAATAAACACCTTGCTGTAAAAAGTCGGTGTTCAATGTTTGAGCACCATCAGCTTTCAACGCTACTTGCCCAATAGTGTTAAACAGCGTGATACTTTCTATTGCATCGGCTGTTTCCACTTTCAATTCGTGGTGGAATGGATTAGGGAAAACGTTGATGCTGCTTGCCGAAAAATCATCTTTAACCACTGTGGATTGATTAAGTGAAAAACGATTAAAGAAATTCCAGATGGTTGCACTGGCATTAAAATCGCGGTTGGTGTTACCGTTTGAAGGAATATCAATTAACCCACCGGGCCATGTGTGTCCACCATTTGTAATTTTTATCAGCACCACCTCCGCGCCTTCATCGCAAGTTTTGTAGCTGATTCGCTCAGCAGTGCAGTTATCAAGTAGCGAAGTGTTGGGGATGTTAACCGTGTCAGAAATGGAAGTGCAGCCATTTTTTCCTCTCCAAAAGTTGATGGTTTTTTCAACTCCGTAGGAATTCAAAAAACCATTGTAAGACACCACATTATCGGCAGTGCCGTGAATATACATTGCGGGCACTTTGCGGCTAAGTGTGCAATAAAATGCAGCGCTATCAGCTATCAAACCGGTTACACCTGCAATGGCGGCAATTCTGTTCTCCAAATCACATGCAAGGCGGCTGCTCATGTAACCCCCCATGCTCATACCGCAGCTGTACACTTTGTTTGGGTTAACATTGTAAAGTGCAATCAGCGTGTCAATCAACTTGCTGATAAAACCAACATCATCCTGCCCCGTTCCGTACACTCCTGTAAATCCCGGGTTCCAAGCATTGGCAATGCCGTCAGGATAACACACAATAAACTTTGCAGTGTCGGCAACATTGTTCATGGTTGAATAGGGCATTTGCTGTGCTGCACTTGAAGTGTAGCCATGCAAATTGAACACAAGCGGATATTGATTTTGAGCATTAAAGCCACTTGGCAAATACACCGTTGAATTTCGGGTAACATTTTGATGCTGAATGTTCAGTGTGATGGTTTGTGCTTTTGCAAGGCAACATATTGAAGCAAGCAGCACAGTAAAAAGTATTCTCATTATTTGAATTTGATGCAGTGAAGGTAATGGTTGAATTGAAATCATGCTACACATTGTGCTTTGGATTTGCTGTTAACACTGATTTTTTGCCTTACCAAAACGCTTGCAAATCCGAAAGTTGAATCATTCTTACTTGCGCTGATTGGTTGGCAGAAATGAATCTAACTTCGCTGTACACAAAACATTTTATTATGAACAAAACAACAGCACTCGGCATTTGCTTTGCAATGCTGGCAGCCATTGCAGGTTGCAAAAAACAGGATTTTGAAACCGCCAAACTGCGCTGCAAAATGGATGGCAAAGAATATGTTGCCGCCAAAGAACTTACCACTGCACAATTCACCGCCCCCAACCAAATCAGGATTCGGGGTACTAAGCTAAAAAACGTGTTCAAGCCCAGCGAACCCTTCGGTGAACTGGAGCTGAAATTCAGTTTCGACCCCAGCGATTTAAGTCAACCTATTTTGCTTGGTTACAGCAGCGTGTATTACGGCAACAACGGCAAGGATAAAACTTACAGAAGCAGTCAATCCAACCCAGGCACACTTTTCCTCACCGAATTCAACCAATCCACCCGAAAGCTCAGCGGAACATTTACGCTGGTGGCAGAGGAAGACGGTGGCGGAAAAATTGTGATTACCGAAGGTGGCTTCAATTTAGAATACGATTGATTGGCTTCTCCTTTTCACAACCGTTTTTGCCTGAAAAACTGCTGCATCAATTCGGCACATTCTTGCTCCAGCACTCCGGCAGTAATTTCGGTGGTGGAATGGAAAACTTGCTTACCAATCATTGTTGAAAATCCCGATTTAGGCTCCGGTGCGCCATACACCAACCTGCCCACACGCGCCCAACGCAAAGCGGTGGCACACATCAGGCATGGCTCAATGGTTACATACATGGTACACTCTTCCAAAAACTTGCTGCCCAGATAATTAGCAGCAGCCGTGAGCGCGAGCATTTCTGCATGGGCGGTAACATCAGTTAGTTTTTCCACCTGGTTGTAACCCTTACCAATTACCTGCCCGTTGCACACCACAATCGCGCCAATAGGCACTTCATCTTCTTCAAATGCGTAGGCGGCTTCTTTCAGCGCCAATTTCATGTAATAATCATCGGTGCGCGGCAACATATTTTTGTTTACAACGCAAAAGAATGAATCTCATCATCATTTTACAGCAATGTACATCGTTTATTTGCCCAATCAACCAACTGCAAAAACAATCAGCATATTTACATGATGAAGTTAGCATTTCACGGAGCGGCACAAACGGTAACCGGCAGCAAACACTTGCTTACGTTAGACAACGGCTATAAAATTTTGATGGACTGCGGCATGTTTCAGGGCAACCCCAAGCAAGCTGATAAACTCAACCGCTACTGGGGTTTCAACCCACGCGAAATCAATGCAGTGCTGCTAAGCCATGCACACATTGACCATTGCGGCTTGTTGCCAAAGTTGTTTGCCGATGGTTTCAGAGGGAAAATTTTTTCTACCCCTGCCACCCGCAACCTTGCCAAAATTCTGCTCATGGATTCGGCACGCATTCAGCAATATGATATTCAATATCTGAACAAGCGCAGAGCCAAAAAAGGCAAGGAACCTTATGAAGTGCTTTACACTGAAAAAGATGTGCTGGAATGCCTTGCGCTTTTTGAGCGAAAAGAAAAAGGCGAATGGTTTAGTGTGAGCAACGAGGTGGAAGCCATGCTTTCGGAAGCAGGGCACATCATAGGCAGCGCTGTGGTGAACTTGCGCATCACCGAAAAAGGCAAAGCACCCGTAAGTTTAACCTTCAGCGGTGATGTGGGCAGATACAACGATGAAATTCTTCGCTCGCCTGCACCATTTCCTCAGGCAGATTTTCTAATCATCGAATCCACCTATGGCGACAGCCTCCACCAACCCGGAGAGCTCAGCGCCAAAGCATTGTTAAACACCATCCGCGAAACCTGCGTGAACAAAAAAGGCAGGCTTATTATTCCGGCATTCAGTGTGGGCAGAACGCAGGAAATTGTGTATGCGCTCAACCGCCTTGATTTTGAAAAACAACTACCTGAAATTGATGTATATGTGGACTCTCCGCTTTCGGTGGAAGCCACCAATTTGGTGAAGGAACATGATGAATGCTACAATAACCGCTTTTTGAAATTTATGGAAAAAGATGCCACTCCTTTCGATTTCAAAAGGCTGCACTACATCACCGAAGTGCAGGATTCCATTGCATTGAATGAACACGACCGCCCATGTGTCATCATTTCGGCATCGGGCATGGCAGATGCAGGGCGGGTGAAGCACCACATTAAACACGCAATTGGCAACCCCAAAAACACCATTTTGATGGTGGGTTATTGCGAGCCTAATTCGCTGGGTGCAAAGCTATCGCGCGGCATGAAAGAAGTAACCATTTTTGGCGACCCGTGCTTTGTGAAAGCCGAAGTAAAAACCATGCGCTCGTTCAGCGCACATGCCGATTATGACGACCTCTGCGAGTTTCTTGCCTGCCAAAACCCGAAAGAAGTAAAACAGGTTTTTCTGGTGCATGGCGAAGAAAACACCATGCGCACTTTCAGGGAAAAACTATTGCGCAAGCAATATAACGAAGTGCACATTCCTGAACTGCATCAGGAGTTTGAATTGAGTTAGGTGCGACCTCTTCTAAAATTTTCCACTGCCAGCTTCACACTTCCGTGTTGCAGCAACAGCGCTTTACTTGCTTGGTAATCTAATTGAGTAGCTTCCATAATCATGTTTGCGCCTCGCTCTAAAAGTTTTTCATTGGTAAGCTGCATGTTCACCATTTTGTTATCCTCTACCCTGCCAATTTTTATCATCACAGCAGTGGAAATCATGTTCAACACCAACTTTTGTGCCGTGCCCGCTTTCATGCGTGTGCTGCCGGTAACAAACTCAGGACCCACCACAACCTCAATAGGGAAATCGCTTTCAGCCGCCACCGGGCTGTTTTCATTGCAAGTGATGCAAGCGGTAACAATTCCGTTTGCGCGGCAGTGTTTTAGTGCGCCCACCACATAAGGTGTTGTTCCCGATGCTGCAATGCCCACCACCACATCGCTTGAAGTAACATGATGTTCAAGCAAGTCTTTCCAGCCTTGTTCCACATCATCTTCGGCAAACTCAACCGCCTTGCGGATGGCAGCATCGCCACCGGCAATCAAACCAATCACTAATCCATGAGGCACACCATAAGTTGGCGGACATTCACTGGCATCCACAATGCCGAGCCTGCCGCTGGTGCCCGCTCCAATGTAAAACAAACGCCCACCCGAAAGCATTTTATCCGCCACCACATCCACCAACTTTTCAATTTGTGGAATAGCCCGCTCCACTGCTATAGGCACAGTTTTGTCCTCATGGTTAATGTTTTGCAGCAATGCATTGGTGTTCATTTGCTCCAAATGGCGGTAATGCGATGGTAATTCAGTGTGCTTAAGCATAGCTTTGTAAAATAAAAAAGGCTACACAAAATTAAGTGTAGCCTTCATAAAACTTTTGTTGAGGATTAGTCAAGTTTGCAAGTAGCAACTTTAGTATTTCCAAATTCGTAAGCTTCAAATCCTTTGCAGATAGTTTCAGCTTGCTGCTTAGTAGCTTCGGGAATCACTGCTCTTTCAACAAAACCTGAGCCTGTACAAGTGCAGGTAAAGTCTTTCTTGCCACATGAGGTGAGGGCTACAGCGAAAATTGAGATTGCAGCTAAAGTGTAGATTGTCTTTTTCATTTTTTGTGTGATTATGTGTTTTAACAATGATACAAAGCAAATAACATTTTTTAATGTTCAAAAAAGCTAACTCCAAAATTTACTAACATGATAAACTGATTTTGAACTTTGGCTGAACTGCCTACATTTGCGCTCATTGTAAATTTAAAAAACATAAAACTATGAGAAAGATTTTCAAACCGTTTTTGATGGCTGCCACTGTTGCAGGATTGTTCTTTGTTAGCTCTTGCACTAAAACATGTGATGAGGGTTATGAGGGAACCGATTGCAAAACACTTATCCGTGAAAAATTTGTTGGTCAGTTTAAAGGACCTGAAACTTGTACTGTTGGAACAGACAACTACACTGTTACCATTACAGGCAGCTCAGCTAATGTATTGAACATTGTAATTGCAAATGCTTACAACCAAGGATTTACAGTAACAGCTTCTGTTTCTGGCTCGTCTTTCACTGTTGCTGAACAAACAGTTGGTTCTGCAGGTTCAAAACTTCAAGGTTCAGGTTCCATCAGTGGTGATGGCAAAAATCTTACATTCACCTACACTGTCACTCCTGTTGCACCTGGTGTTGCTAACACATGCACTTTTGTTGGCGAAAAACAGTAATACTCAACACTCAACTAAAAAAAAGCCCTGCTATTTATAGCAGGGCTTTTTTTATTCAGCTAAGTAAAACAGACTACATCTTAGGTTTCCCTGTACCAACTGTTTTCGAATTACCATCGCCATCCATGCTTGGCTTACCGCTGCCTACAGTATTTGCTTTTCCATCTCCATCCATGCTTGGTTTGCCACTACCAACTGTTTTCGGCTCCTCTTTCTTCGCCTCAACCGGCTTTGGGGCTGGTTTTTGAGCAGGCTTAGCAGCTACTTTTTTGCCGCCTTTTGCAGCAGCAGCCACCAATGCTTCATATTCGGCAGTAGCCAAGGCAGTTACTTCTGCATCGCACTCGGCAGCCACTTCGGCAGCCAATGCCTCAACTTTAGCATCAATCAGGCTTTGAATTTTTGCGTTTTGTGCTTCGGTTTGTTTTGCAACTTCTTCTGCGTTGTTGCAGCTTGTCAACATTGCAGCCATTGAGCCGCAGGTTGCTAATACTATGAATGTCTTTTTCATGTTTGAAATGTTTTTTTGATTGTTATCAGATTAGTTTGCTGCGCCACTTTGAAATTCGGCAACCTTAGCGGCAACTTTAGCGGCTTTGTCGGCTTCGCAAGCTGCTTTTAATTCTGCGCGTTTGGTTTCGGCAATGGCATTGTAGCCTTCTTCAACTTTGGTGTTGATTTCGTCTTCGGTGAGCGGTGTAAACTTTTCGCCACAGCTGGTTGCTGCCATAGCAAAAAAGCAACCTGCCACTAATAAAGCTGAGAGTTGTTTTTTCATGTTAAACATTTTTTTGTGAGTTAATGATTTGAAAGCGAAAATACACTTATGAAAATGAATTAAGCAAAAGCATTGTTATCAGTTCACAAATTTATTTTGCACAAGTTGTTCACTACGATGCTGCGCATAGTAAATTCCATAAAAAAAGGCTGCCCGATTGGAGCAGCCCTTTTCAGTATTGTTCTTGAAACAGTTAATCAGCAACAATAAATTTTCGGCTGATGTTGCTTCCTTCTGAGGTAACATTTACAAAATAAACTCCCTTCGATAGGTTTGAAGGCAGTTCAAAACGATTGGAACCTTCCTGCATTTCGCCATTAAACAACTCTGCCACTTTCTTGCCTGAAACATCCATCAATTCAATGCGAGTTGAAGCGGTAGTTTTTCTATCCACATAAACCGCGCTTTCAAAACTAACCGGATTAGGATAAACAGCCACACCACTAATGTTGTCAATTTCATTGATGCCAACTGTGCCACCGGGCAGTTGGCTGGTGTACATATAATAAAACAACTGCATTTCGTCATCGGTGGTAAACCCGAAAAACACAGTTTGGTTACTGGTGTTGTCATACACTGTTTTTGCGCGAATGCCACTGGTTTTGAAATCAATGGTGTGCAATGGGCTGTAATAACGAATAGGGGCATGATCCCACTCATATTTGCCCAAGCTGTATGGGAAAGGAACGCCTTGGTAGTTCATAAAACCATCGTAAATCATGTTGCCCAACTGATTCGGCTTTGATTTATCTAATTCAAACAAATCAAACCCCACACCATATTTGTGTGTGTGTGAAGAAAGCATCCAAAGGTGACGAACCTCATTTTTACCATTAGTGGGGTCGTTGTGATAATGTGTTGATGTTCCCGGTGGAACCATAAGTGTTACCCTATTCACTAACTGCGACTTCATTTCAATGATTTTCGGGTCGCGTGGTTCAAAATAAATGTTGAAGTAAAAATCGCAAGGCAACACAGCTTGTGCGCCATAGTTCTTCACATGATAATTCAAATCTAACCAAGTGTTTTTATCCCAATAGAGTGCCGTGCCGGCAGGCAAGTCCAATTCCTCAGGACGCTGCCATGCACCTGTTAATCCTTTATCACCATCAAAAGATGTGGTAACCTGACCACCTGTTAAGGTAACTACTCTTATTCCATTTGGCTGCTTTGCTGCTGCCAAAGAATCATCGAACTTAAACAACAAAAAGTGATGGCTTTCATTGTTCATAAAACCATCAATTTTAGTAATGGCTGCATCATAGGGCAACTGCAAATGATGTTTCAATAGAATTTCAAATTCCTGACCCGAGCCTGATTTTGGCAAGAAAATTGGACCACAACGCAACTGCATTCCTTTACCGGCAGGAGGAGCCATTGGCTTTTGCAGGAAAGGATAAGTAGGGTCATCATAATAGGCATTAATCAAAGCTGTGTCTGCACCCTTGCCTGTTTTCTTAGCGCCATTCATAATCCACTGGCGAATCAGTTCGGTTTCTTTTTTTGAAAGCGGCTGCCCGTTAACATCCACCATCGAATCGCCTTCGCCTGCGCCAAGTGCAAGGCTTCGGTCAAAGTCATAATTGATTTTGCGCAAAAGATAACTCTCATAAGGTTGATTAACCTTCACCAATTTGTTATTGGCATCTTTGGCAAACGAGTTCAGTGGGTCTTTGTTAATCAACGCAGTGTAAACAGCATCCACATTGCCATCAAACTTCAACACATCTGCCGAAGTAGCGCTGTGGCAAGTAGCATTTGAACATTTAGTTTGAAGAATTTGGTGAACGTGGTTGAAAGTGTTTTGAGCATAAGTCGTCATCAGAAGCAGGGAAACAAACACAGAGAGACAAAACTTTTTCATGCGCAGTTGATTATTTTTTAGTTAATGAAAGCTACGAAGATAACTGTTGAAACACGAAAAATGCAACAACTGTTGTGTTAAATTTCAAATTTCTCAAATGTGTCTGATATAAACGCTCACAACACTATCTTCGCAACCCTTTATGAGCGATTCATTATACAACAACGAAGTTGCATTTGAGCTTCAAACCAAAAAAATTGACGAGAGCAGGCAAGGCGAAACCCTCACTGCCGAGCGCCCTGCCGATGTGGTGCCCAATGGGAAGAAGTATTACATTGAAAGTTACGGCTGCCAAATGAACTTTGCCGACAGCGAAGTAGTAGCCTCCATCCTTTCGGGCGCAGGTTTCGACTCCACCACCGATTTCAACGAAGCCGATTTAATTTTGCTGAACACCTGCGCCATCCGCGACAATGCCGAGCAGCGCGTGCGCAACCGCCTGCAAAATTTCAATGTGGTGAAGAAGAAAAAGAAAGCTGCCTTGGTGGGCGTGCTGGGATGCATGGCAGAGCGATTGAAAGACAAGTTTTTAGAGGAAGAAAAAATTGTGGACATTGTTTGCGGACCCGATGCCTACCGCACGCTGCCGGGCTTGGTGGAAGAAGCCGAAACCGGACAAAAAGCAGTGAATGTGTTGCTGAGCCGCGAAGAAACCTATGCCGAAATCAACCCCGTTCGCCTGAACTCGAACGGCATCACAGCTTTCATTTCCATCACCCGCGGTTGCGACAACATGTGTTCGTTTTGTGTGGTGCCATTCACCCGCGGGCGCGAGCGCAGCCGCAACTGGCGCAGCATAGTAAACGAAGCCAAAGAACTTTACGAAAAAGGCTATCGCGAAGTAACACTGCTGGGGCAAAATGTGGATTCATATCGCTACAGTGATGACGAAAAATTGGTGGGCAAAAAATTAGTGGATGCCAAATATGACGAGCGCGTAGTGAATTTTTCAAGGCTGTTGGAATTGGTGGCACAGGTGGCGCCCGATTTGCGCGTTCGGTTCAGCACTTCGCACCCCAAAGACATGACAGATGATGTGCTGCACGTGATGGCGAAGTATCACAACATTTGCAATTACATCCACCTGCCGGTGCAAAGCGGCAACAGCCGTGTGCTGGAAATGATGAACCGCACTTACGACCGCGAGTGGTACCTGAACCGCATTGCCGCCATCAGAAAAATAGTGCCGGATGCTGCCATTTCCACCGACATCATTGCCGGCTTTTGCAGCGAAACCGAAGACGAACACCGTGACACGCTAAGCCTGATGGAAGAAGTGAAATATGAAATGGCTTACATGTTTTTTTACAGCGAACGCCCCGGCACTTTGGCAGCAAAAAAATATACAGACGATATTCCAGAAGCGGTAAAAAAACGCAGGCTGCAAGAAATAGTAGATTTACAAATGAAGCATTCACTTATCCGCAATCAGGAAAGTGTGGGCAAAGTGTTTGAAGTTTTGGCAGAAGGCATTTCGCACCGCAGCGATGAACATTTGTTTGGAAGAAATTCGCAGAACAAAGTAGTGGTGTTCCCGAAAGGAAACATTCAGCCCGGGCAATATGTGAATGTGTTGGTGAAAGAATGCACCGCTGCTACATTGAAAGGTGAAGTTGTATAAAAATGTTCAAGTTAAAACCGCTTTTTGAATCGCTTGAAAAATGGGAGGTACGCTATTTGCTATGTGGCGGCTTGGCAGTGAATATGTATGGCATTCCACGCATGACTTCCGACATTGACCTGCTTATTGACTTAACTGACCACAATGTGGCAGTATTTGAAAAAGCATTGGCTGAAAACAGTTACAAGCCAAGCATTTTTTTGCAACTCAAAAATCTTATTCCAAACGAATTCAGGTTGAAAATGCTCAAAGAGCGAAACTTGGTGGCATATAGTTTCACAAGCGATTCAATACAAACTTTTTCCCTTGATGTAATTTTAGATTATCCAGCAACCTTTGAAACGTGTTGGGCAAGAAAGGAAATAAGAATTTTTGGCGGGGTAAACATAAATTTACTATCAGTTGACGACCTTTTGAAGATGAAAGAAAAAGCTAACAGAGGTCAAGACAAAGAGGATATTTTCAACCTGAAAAAGTTTTTCAAAAAATGATTCAGCCTGAAATGGAAAACGAAGGCGTTGGTTTTAAATACACCATCACCGAAGAACAATTTCGGAAGCATTCTCAACTTTCCACCGAAGAGGTTTTCCGATGGTTGGAGGAGATGGCATACTTCTTCCATGAAACGCAAACAGAAGAGGAGAAAATGCGCAAGTATGTTTTCAAGCCGGCAAAGTTGCAAAGCCACCACCCCACCCCCGAACAACAAGCCTATTTCACAGAACTTCAAAAACAAATAGATGAGCGAAGAATACAAACGCCCGAGTTGGGATGAATACTTCATGGAAGTGATGGATGCCATCAGCAAACGCGCCACCTGCAACCGTGGCAGAAGCGGCTGCGTGATAGCCCGCGACAATCAGTTACTGGTTACGGGCTATGTAGGTTCACCTGTGGGTTTGCCGCACTGCGATGAGGTGGGGCACCAAATGAAAAAAGTAATCCATGAAAACGACCATGTTACCGAACATTGTGTGCGCACGGTTCATGCCGAGCAAAACGCCATTTGCCAAGCTGCCAGGCGCGGGGTTTCATTAGATGGCGCCACATTGTATTGCCGAATGACCCCATGCAGAACATGCGCCATGCTGATTATTAACTGCGGCATTAGGCGTGTGGTTTGCCAAAGAAAATACCACGCAGGTAGCGAAAGCGAAGCTATGTTTTTGGAAGCAGGCATCAAGCTGGAGTATTTTCACGAAGAAGTTCAACAGTATTAACTCAACCAACCGACATGCAAAAAATCATTCTGCTTCATGGCGCCTTGGGCTGCGGTGAACAACTTTATCCGCTGCGCGATTTGCTTGCAAGTCGTTATGATGTGATGGTTTACACTTTCAGCGGACACGGGCGTAAATCTGAATTTCAAAAACCATTCACCATCGGTTCGCTTGCAAATGAGTTGGCTGATTTTTTAAGAGAGCAACTCACTGAGCCAATTCCTGTTTTTGGCTACAGCATGGGCGGCTATGTTGCGCTTTGGCTGGCAAGGCATCAACCGCACTTGATAAAAAGCATTGTTACGCTTGGGACAAAAATCAACTGGAATGAAACAACAGTGGAGCATGAAACAAAGTTTATGGTTCCCGAAAAAGTGGAGGCTAAAGTGCCCACATTTGCAAAGCATTTGGAGGATTTGCACGGAGAAAACTGGAAGACGCTGATGCTTCACACTGCCGAAATGATGCGCCAGCTTGCTACGCATCATTTGAAAGCTGATGATTTCAGGCAGATTCATCAACCCACACTTTTGTGCTTAGGCGACTCCGACAATATGGTTACAAAAGATGAAACCGAGCACACTGCCCTGATGATACCCAATGGTAAGTTTCATCTATTGCCCAACACTCCGCACCCCATTGAGAAAGCAGATGCAAATTTGATTTCGAGTTTCCTCTAAAACATCCATAAGCAGCAACATTCGCACAATAAAAAAAGCCGCCCAAAACTGAGCGGCTTTTTCAATATCCAATGACTTGAGTTATTTCACTCCTAAAGCAACGCGCTTAAACCCTGAAACAGTTAAACCACTGCTTGCCTGACCCAAAATTTGCGCAACGGTTTTGCTTCCGTCTTTCACAAATGGTTGAGTGAGCAAAGTGTTTTCTTTGATAAATGTGTTAGCTGCACCTTCAGAAATTTTATCCAAAATGTTTTCTGGTTTACCTTGCGCTACCGCCTTTTCGCGTGCAATAGCTTTCTCCCTTTCCAACACATCTGCAGGAACACCCGCAGCATCCACAGCAGCAGGGTTCATTGCGGCTACCTGCATGGCAACATCTCTGCCTACTGCACTGATAGCATCTGTCAAAGGTTGATTCAAAGCCACCAATACACCAATTTTGTTACCCATGTGGTTGTAAGCCACAATGCTTTCGCCTTCCAGCACTTCAAATGCCGAAATGTTTATCAACTCGCCAATGGCGGAAACTTTTTCTTGAATGATGTTTTTGATGGCGCTGCCGTTCAAATCTGCATCCGACAATACCTCCAGTGTGTTGATGTTGTTGTTCAACGCAAGGGCTGCAATGTTTTCTGCCAACTGGCGGAAGTCTTCGTTTTTGGCAACGAAATCGGTTTCGCATGAAAGATACACCGCCACACCGCGCTTGTTGTCGGGTGTTGTTAGGGCGATAACCACACCCTCCGATGCTGCACGACCTGCGCGCAATTCGGCAACTTTCGCGCCTTTCTTGCGCAAAAAGTCAATTGCTTTTTGCACATCGCCACCGCTTTCGGTCAAGGCTTTTTTGCAATCCATCAATCCCGCACCTGTTAAGTTGCGTAGTTCGTTTACCTGAGCTGCTGTTACTGACATAACTGTTATTTGATTTTTATTTAATGATTGGTTTTGTTCTAAAAAAACTTGCCAAGTTGCTGTGGGCTAACTTGGCAAGCAGAGTTTATGAATTTGTGCGTTGATTTATTTTTTCACTGCACCTGCACGGCTGCGGCTGCGTCCTGCTCCGCCTCCTGTTCCACCGCCCGGTCCTCTGCGCCTGCGCTGCTTGCCATCTCCACCTTCTTCTTCTGCAACCACTTCAAAGTTGTTGCCATCGTTGTCATCCACATCCACATCATCCTCTGAATCTTTATCGGCTGCTCTTTCAGCAAGACCTTCAGCAATTGCATCAATGATGTAATTGGTAATGAGCGAAATAGATTGCGCTGCATCATCGTTTGCAGGAATAGCGAAGTCAACTTTAGTTGGGTCACTGTTGGTGTCCACAATTCCGAAAGTGTTGATGTTCAAGCGTTGTGCTTCTTTCAAAGCAATGTGCTCGTGTGAAATGTCCACCAAAAAGATGGCATTGGGAACACGGTTCAACTGGCTCACACCACCCAAAACTCTTTCCATTTTATCTTTCTCGCGGGTAAGAATCAAACGCTCTTTTTTGGTAGTGTTTTCCAAGGTGCCGTCAGCCAACATCTTTTCGATGGTTTGCATTTTCTTCACGCTTTTGCGGATGGTGGTGAAGTTGGTCAACATGCCACCCAACCAACGCTCGGTAACGAAAGGCATGTTCACCCTTTTAGCAGCTTCTTTCACAATTTCTTTTGCCTGCTTTTTGGTGGCAACGAAAAGCACTTTCTTTCCGCTTTTTGCCATGAAACGCAATGCACTTGCCGCTTCCTCCAACTTTTCGGTTGTTCTGTTCAGGTCAATGATGTGAATGCCTTTCTTTTCGGTGAAAATGTAAGGCAACATTTTAGGATTCCACTTGCGCTTGAGGTGACCAAAGTGAACACCTGCTTCGATTAACGCTTCCTGTGATAATTTTTGCATATAATTTGAATGATAATTCGTTGAAAAAAATGGATTAACGCTTGCTGTACTGTTCTTTTTTGCGGGCTTTGCGCAAACCTGTTTTCTTACGCTCAACCACACGTGCATCTCTGCGCAGCAATTTTTCTTTCTTCAATGCCGGACGCTTCTCGGCATCGCTGTTCACAATGCTTCTGGCAATGGCAAGTGAAATAGCTTCAGCCTGACCTTTAATGCCTCCACCATACACATTGATGGCTACATCAAATTTACCTTCCACTTCTGCCACTTTCAAAGGCGCTTCCACCTTGTGTTGCAGATAAACGTTTGGCAAATACTCTTTGTAGTCCTTACCGTTGATGATGATTTCGCCTTTGCCGGCTTTCACTGATGCGCGGGCAATGGCTGTTTTACGTCTTCCTACTGTTACTTTTTCCATTCGGATGTTATTACGGAATGTGATTTGAATTTATTAAAGGGCTTTGGGTTGCTGTGCAGTGTGCGGATGTGTTTCCTCTTTGTAAACAAAAAGTCTGCGGAACATTTGACGACCCAAAGTTGATTTCGGCAACATGCCTTTAACGGCAATTTCAATCAACTCGTTTGGGTTTTTGGCAATGATTTCGCGCGGTGTGCGGAAACGCTGACCACCCGGATAGCCGGTGTAGTGCACCAATTGCTTTTGGGTGAGTTTGTTACCTGTTAAACGAACTTTTCCTGAGTTCAACACAATCACATTATCACCGCAATCGCTGTTTGGGGTGAAAGTTGCTTTGTGTTTTCCGCGCAGGATGGAAGCAATTTGGCTTGCCATTCTGCCTAATGTTTTTCCTTCGGCATCAATTACAAACCACTCACGGTTGATTTCGTGAGCGGGAACCGATTTTGTTGAATAACTACGTGATTGCATTTTCTTCTCCGTTTATTTTTTTGTCAAACGGGGTGCGAATGTAGTGTTTCTCTTTCGGTTATTCCAAGTATTTTCCGAAGTATTTTTCAAATCAGACCATAATCACATTGATTATCAATGAAAAAATAGCTTCAATTGGAAAATTTACCGGCACGGCTTCTGTTCATCAGCATTATGTATTGTAACTTTTATTACCTTATTCAATGAACCATTTGAATAGTTTTGTGGTCTTGCACATAAAAACGTTTCTGAAAGTATGAGGAATTTGATTTTGATAAGTGTTGTATGTGTTTTGGCTTTGAACGGTTGCAAAAAGCCGGCACCTGAAATCACATTATATTTTAGCGCAAAATTTTCGAATGAGTCATTAAAGTTTAACCACACATACACTGATGCAAGTGGAAAGCGGTGGCGCTTTGAGGAATTGAACTTTTACTACTCCAATCTGACGCTTATCAGTGAAAGTGACGAGGAAGTGATGCTTGCAGATTTAGGATATGTGGACTTTACTACACAGAAAAATGTGTCGGTAAAATTCAAAGACGTGCCAAAAGGGAAGTACAAAGCCTTGCGTTTTAATGCCGGACTTACACCAGAGCAAAATGATGTGGCACCTAATTTTTTGGATGAAAAAGATGTGCGAAATTTGGGATTGTATTGGGGTTGGTTGAAATATGTTTTTGTGAAAATTGAAGGCAGAGCCGATGTGAATAATTCAGGGAGTTTCAACACTTTATTGGTGTATCACATTGGTGCTGACGAACTACTGAGGGAAGTAAACATTCCAAAAGGCTTCGATGTGCAGGAGGGGAACAAAAACCTTAACCTAACGCTTCTTATTGACAAAATTTTCACCACCTCACCCACCATTGACATTGCAAACTATGACGAAAGTTATTCTCACTCCGATAAGAATAACAAAGACAACTACCCAACGGCAATTAAATTTGCCGATAATTTTTCGCAATCATTTACACTTGATTGAAGATGAAAAGAGTTGCTTTGTTCCTGATGTTAGCAGTTGTTGTGTTTTCACAACAATCATGCAAGCAAGACCCACCATTAAATCCACCAACAGACAATGAACCGGACAGTTTGTTTGCCGGCACTCCATTCGCGCTTCAACGCCCCAATCTTTTCTTTAGGCAGATTCCTCAAACGCCTAACAATCCGATGACTTTGGAAGGCATTCGCTTGGGTAGAATGTTGTTTTGGGACCCGATTGTTTCATCTGACAGTTCATTGAGTTGTGCAGGTTGCCACAAGCCTGAAATGGCTTTTACCGATGGCTTGCAATTCAGCCAAAACCTTTCGGGCTTAACCAAGCGCAACACCCCTTCCATTCAAAACTCGGTTTGGATGCCACAAATTTTTTGGGATGGAAGGCAACCATCATTGGAAAAAGCAACAGAAGATGCGCTGATTGACGAGCAACATTTCATTGCAGCAGTTGCCATTGAGCGGCTTGAACGTAAGCCTGAATACGTTGCCCTTTTCAAGAAAGCTTTTGGGAGACCCGGAAACATAACTGCCGAAAAAATTTTTAAAGCCATGGCTCAGTTTATGCGCACAGCCATCAGTTCAAACTCAAAATTTGATTTGTGGCGAAACGGATTGTATAGCTTTTCAGCTTCGGAGCAGCGCGGCTTTGAAATTTTCAGCTCGGAAAAAGGCGATTGCTTTCACTGCCACACCGATGGTCCGTTTTTGACCTTTACCAACAATCAGTTTTTGAACAACGGATTGCAGGAGGCTAACAGCATTAATGATTTTAAAGACAAAGGCTTAGGCGCAATAACCGGCTCGGCAGATGATTATGGTAAATTCAAATCGCCTACATTGCGCAATCTGAGCCACACTGCGCCTTACATGCACGATGGTAGATTTCAAACATTAGAACAGGTGATAAACTTTTACAGCGACAGCCTAAAGCGCTCGCCCACCATTTCGCCATTGATGAAGCAGATTGACAATGGCGGCTTGCACTTAGATGCACAAGAAAAAGCAGATTTACTTGCCTTCCTGCTTACTTTGGATGATGAAAAATTTGTTTCGGACTCTGCATTCACCAACCCATTCAAATAAGTTCAGGTAAACGCCAAAAACAGCAACGCGAAACAACTGCAGAACCCTCATTAACCGCAGCCATTTCGCGAGCCGTAACTTTGGAAAACTATGAGAAAACTCGCAAGCCTCTTTCTTTCTTGCAACCGTAATGTAAAATGAATTTAAAGGCTTGTCAAGGGCAGCATAAAAAATTATCTGCTCATGGCGCCACAAACACTTATCACCTGCCCCGACACATAAGTGGAAAGGTCGCTTGCCAAAAACAATGCAGCATCGGCAACTTCTTCGGGCTTTCCCATTCGCCCAAGCGGAATGTTTTTGAAAATGGAATTTTTCACGTCTTCGCTAAGCACCTCGGTCATATCTGTTTCAATAAAACCGGGTGAAATGGCATTGCACCTGATGTTACGCGAGCCAAACTCATCGGCAACACTTTTTGTAAACCCAATGATGCCGGCTTTTGAAGCCGCGTAGTTTGCCTGCCCTGCCTGCCCTTTAAGCCCCACAATTGAAGTCAAGTTAATTACAGAACCATGTTTTGCCCTCAACATGTGCTTGGCGGCATGTTTGGTTAGGTTGAAAACACTTTTCAAGTTAGCGTTAATCACTTCGTCAAATTGCGGCTCGGTCATGCGCAGCAAAAGATTATCGCGTGTGATTCCTGCATTGTTTACCAGCACATCAATTTTGCCAAACACCTCAACTGCTTTTTCAACAACACTCAATGCCTCTTCAAATGAACCCGCATCCGATTTCACACCAATCACCTTCACCTGTGCTGAACTGCATTCTTCCTCCACCTGCTTTGCGCGCGCTTCCGAACTCAGATATGTAAACACAACATTTGCACCATGAGCAGCAAACTTTCGCACAATGGCATAACCAATTCCACGCGTTCCACCTGTTATCAAAGCCACTTTTCCGCTGAGTAAATTTTCCATAGCTGTTGCGAAGAAACACTTTTCTATTTTCTGTGAAATTGAAAATTAAGCAAAGCAATTGTAGTGATAACCACCACCGCATTTTCACGATTTGAACTATTGATGAGCAGCAGCATGGATTTTTTATTTGCATCACAATTCTCACTCGTATGGTGCTACCAATTCCGCAACCAAAAACTAAAGTGCTGATTCTTGAAGATTCAATTATTGTAACAAAAAAACTGATGGAGTTTTTGAACGCTCATCCTGAAGTAGAGGTGGTTGGTGCGGCTCACAACAAAGCTTTTGCGCTGCAACTTGTCAGCCTGCAAAAACCTGATGCTGTGTTAATTGATATTCACTTAGGTGATAATGATGAAGCTAACAACGGCATGGCATTTTTAGCTGAATTGAAATTGCTGCATCCGCATGTGAATGCAGTGATGCTGACAAACCTTGCCGATGAGTTCTACAAAACAAAGTGTATTGAACTTGGAGCAAGTTCATTTTTAGATAAATCAGATGATTATGAAAATATCATTCGTGCAATAAAAAATTTGGCTTAAAGTATTAAAACACCCACCCATGATTAAAAGTGAAAAGGAAACAAATATGCAGGAAAGGGAGGCAGTGAGACTTTTGAGAGAAATTAGCTCATCAATTCCGGGACTTGTTTATCAATTTAAAGTTGACAAGCATGGTAATCAAACATTTCCATACGTTAGTGAAGGCTCCAGAACGTTGTTGGGTATTGAACCACAGGAGATTTACGATGATGTTCAGTTAGGTTTTGCAAAAGTTCATCCCGATGACCTGGAGCCTCTTCTTTTTTCAATAAAAGATTCCTCAAACACACTTCAACAGTGGCTGTTTACATTCAGAGTTACCAATGTGCACGGTAAACCACACAAGTGGATTCGGGCAAACTCAATCCCCCGGCAGGCTGAGGACGGAAGCGTGGTTTGGAACGGTACAATGATTGACGTAACCGAAGCCAAAGAAGCAGAGGATGAGTTAAAACTTATCAAGCGGGTAATTGAAAATGCAGAGGAAGGAATAAGTATTTGTGATGCTAAGCACCCTAACCATCCGATTGTTTTTGTGAACAAGGCATTTGAGAAACTTTATGGCTACGACTCCTGTGAAATTCTGGGTAACAACAGAACCATCCTGTTTGCTGATGTAACGGATGGCATTGCAGTTAAGGATTTATTGGATGCTATCAGTAACAAAACATCCTTTTGCCGTGAAATTATTTTCCGAAAAAAAGACGGCACTAATTTTTGGAACAAATTCACACTTACGCCAATTCCTGATGAAAATGGTGAGATAACACACTTTGTAGGATTTCATAGCGATATCAGCAAGCGAAAAAGTGCAGAAGAAGCATTAGAACTGCTGAATGAAACATTAGAGAAAAAAGTTTTAGAGCGAACAGCAGCTTTGACAGATGCAAACCGTGAACTTGAAACTTTCAATTACACCGTTTCACACGACTTGCAGTCGCCACTGCGAGTAGTGAATGGTTATGCAAAATTATTGACAAAGAATTTTGCCGAGAAATTAGATGATGATGGAAAGCATTACCTGAAAACTATTGAGAGCAGTGCACTGCAAATGAGCAAATTGGTGCGTGAGTTACTTGCTTTTGCAAAGTTGGGCAAAACTCAACTTAACAAAAGCAGTGTTAACATGAGAGATGTTGTTGAAATGGCTTTAACAGATGTAAAGCTAACCTCTGAAAATTTCAGAGCAGGGGTAACAGTGAAAGATTTGAAACCGGTGAATGGCGATTTTGGATTATTGAAACAAGTTTGGACTAATTTGATTGACAACGCTGTAAAATACAGCTCAAAAAAGGAGCATCCGAAAATCGAAATAGGAATGATAGTGCAACAAATCGGAAATGTTTACTACGTGAAAGATAATGGTGCCGGATTTGACATGAAATATGCACAGCGGTTGTTTGAAGTTTTCCAACGCATGAGCAACGCAACCGAATTTAATGGCACAGGCGTGGGCTTAGCAACTGTGCACAGAATTGTTACGAAACATGGAGGAAAAATTTGGGCTGAAGCCGAAGATGGTAAAGGCGCAACATTTTTCTTTACTATAGGCTAATTGGTTATCACCTCCCAGCCTTTCCTTCGTTATTAGAAGCAACTCAATGGGGTGGACGAGTTGTTGAAGATGGCGGAGGAAGGTTGGGAGGTGAAACTTTTTTGAAACATTAAAAAAGCGCACTTTCATTAGCCATCCATCTGCATATCTTCGCGCGCTATGGAATTGGAGAAAACGTATAACCCCGCAGCGGTTGAAGATAAGTGGTATCAGTATTGGCTCGATAATAATTTCTTTCACAGCGAACCCGATGAGCGCGAACCGTTCACCATTGTAATTCCACCGCCAAACGTAACGGGAGTGCTGCACATGGGGCACATGCTTAACAACACTATTCAGGATATTCTCATCCGCAAAGCGCGCATGGAAGGCAAAAATGCCTGCTGGGTGCCCGGCACCGACCATGCCAGCATTGCCACCGAAGCCAAAGTGGTGCAAATGCTGCGCGAGCAAGGCATCAAGAAAAGCGACATCACCCGCGAAGAATTTCTGAAACATGCTTTTGCTTGGAAAGAGAAATATGGCGGCATCATTTTGGAGCAGTTGAAAAAGTTAGGCGCCAGTTGCGACTGGCAGCGCACGCGCTTCACCATGGAAGAATCGTTGAGTGAAGCGGTGGTTGACTCTTTTATTCAACTCTACAAGAAAGGCTACCTCTATCGCGATTTGAAAATGGTGAACTGGGACCCTGCCGCAAAAACCACTTTGAGCAATGAAGAAGTGTTGTATGAAGAGCAGCAGGCATCGCTGTATTTTATCAAGTATAAATTCAAAAACAGCGAAGAATTTCTTCCTGTTGCCACCGTGCGCCCCGAAACCATTATGGGCGATGTGGCGGTGTGTGTGAACCCCAGCGATGAGCGCTACAAACACTTAATCGGTAAAACCGTAATTGTTCCGCTTGTTAACCGCGAAGTGCCTGTGATTGCCGATGAATATGTGGACATTGAATTTGGAACAGGCGCATTGAAAATCACTCCTGCACACGACATCAACGACTATGAAATTGGCAAGAAACATAACCTGCCGGTGATTGATTGCTTTAATGAAGATGGAACGGTGAGCGAGGCTGCGCAAGTGTTTGTGGGCGAAGACCGCTTTAAAGCAAGAAAGTTAGCCGTTGCAAAATTGGAAGAAGATGGATTGCTGATTAAAACCGAAATCATCACCAACAAAATTGGCTTAAGCGAACGCACCCGCGCTGTGGTGGAGCCGCGCCTTTCGCTGCAATGGTTTGTGCGCATGGAAGAAATCGTGAAACCCGCATTGGAAAATGTGATGAACGACAACATTCAGTTCTTCCCCGACCGCTTCAAAAACCTTTACAAACACTGGCTCGAAAACTTCCGCGATTGGCCCATTTCCCGCCAGCTGTGGTGGGGGCAGCGTATTCCGGCATGGTACGATGAGCAAGGCAACTTAGTGGCCGTTGCAAAAACAAAAGAAGATGCACTTGCCCAACTCGCAACTCGCAACTCGCAACCCTTAACTATTCACCAAGATGAAGACGTAGTGGACACCTGGTTCTCATCATGGCTCTGGCCCATTTCTGTTTTCGATGGTTTCAAAGACCCCAACAACAAAGAGATTCAATACTACTACCCTACTTCTGTTTTGGTAACCGGTTGGGATATCATTTTCTTTTGGGTAGCACGGATGATTTTTGCCGGCTATGAGTTCCGCAATGAGAAGCCATTTCACAAAGTGTATTTCACCGGAATGGTGCGCGATAAGCAACGCAGAAAAATGAGTAAGTCGCTTGGTAATTCACCCGACACTTTAGAGTTGCTTGCCAAGTTCGGAGCCGATGGTGTGCGCTTTGGTGTGATGAGCGCAGCAGCAGCCGGCAATGATTTGCTGTATGATGATAAACAACCCGAGCAAGGCAGAAACTTCTGTAACAAAATGTGGAATGCGTTGCGTTTGATGAAAGGCTGGGACCCCTCCCTAACCCTCCCCGAAGGGGAGGGAAATCCAAACCAAGTTGTTATCAATTGGTTTGAAACAAAATTGAACAACGCCATTGCCGAAATGGAAAATTCGTTTGGAGATTTCCGCTTGAGTGAAGCGCTGATGAACCTCTACAAACTGCTGTGGGATGATTTTTGCTCCTGGTATCTGGAACTTATCAAGCCTGAATTTGGCAAACCGATTGATAAGTACACCTACGAAAAAACCGTTACGTTTTATGACACGCTGATGCGCTTGCTACATCCGTTTATGCCATTTATCACGGAAGAAATCTGGCATAATCTTGCGAAAAGAAAACATGGTGAAAGTCTTTGCATGGCTGCTTTCCCTTCCGTTCAACCTTCAACCCTCAACTCCCAACTCCTCAAAGAAGCCGACCTTGCTTTTGAAATCATCTCCAACATTCGCGACATACGCACCAAAGCTGGAATGAAAAATGCAGCCACTGCAAAATGTTATTTCAATGGAGATGATGACATCAGTTTTGAGTCCTTTAAGGCGAGTATAAGTAAACTCTGCAAGCTGGAAACACTTGAAACCACAGCTGATGATTTGAAGCAACTGAAAAGTTTTGTGGTGAAAGGCTATAAGTTTTTTGTGGACACAGGCACCGTTACTGACACTGCTGCCGAGCGTGAAAAAATTCTAAAAGAGATTGAATACGCCAAAGGATTCTTAGCCAGCGTGGAAAAAAAACTAAGCAACGAAAAGTTTGTTGCTTCAGCACCTGCAAACGTTTTAGAAAACGAAAAGAAAAAGCGTGAAGACGCGTTACAGAAAATAAAGTTGTTGGAAGAGAGCTTAGGATAAGTTTTTAGGTCAGCTTCAAGTTGCAGATTACTTCATTTTAGGGGAATTCTTACATTCGCCACCGTTGTTAACATTGAACATTAAACTCACAATCAAATGAAAATAGTTTTCACACTTCTCACAGGTATTGCATTGTTGGCAGCGGGCTGCAACAGTTGCTACGACTGCAACATGGGCACTCAGCAAAACCCTGATGTGCGCGAGTATTGCAAGAAAGCTTATCCAGGAGATAAGGATATGTTTGAGAAAACCATTAAAGAATACGAAACTGCCGGATACGTCTGCACAAAAAAATAATTGCCCACAACACTGCACTATTGATTTGCATTGTTGATACCTGATGGTTTCAATTTTTGTTGTGTTCAATCGTCTTGTGCATTATTGAATTCGTAAAAGCTAAACTCGGAGAATAATCCATGAACATTAAAGAAGCAAAAGACTTCACCAATTATGCAGTAAAACACCACGGCATCAACCGTTTGGGTGTGGAGTCCTACATTAACAAAGTGCAATCGTTGCACCCTGTTACCAACCTCACACGCACGGTTATTGAAGAGCGTCCAATGCCGTTTCGCGAGGTGGATGTTTTTAGCCGATTGATGATGGACAGAATCATCTTTTTGGGCACTGCTGTTGATGATTACATAGCAAGCATTATTCAGGCGCAGTTGCTGTTTTTAGAAAGCAGTGATGCCCGCAGCGATGTTCAAATTTACATTAACTCACCCGGTGGCGAAGTTTACAGCGGCTTAGGTATATATGACACTATGCAGTATGTGAACATGGATGTTGCCACCATTTGCACAGGTGTTGCAGCTTCTATGGCAGCAGTGATTTTGTGTGCCGGAGAAAAAGGGAAACGCACAGCGCTGCCCCATGCCCGCGTAATGATTCACCAACCGCTTGGTGGCATTGGCGGCAAAGCCAGCGACATTGAAATTTCGGTAAAGGAAATAAGAAAGATAAAAGATGAACTTTACGAAATCATCAGCAAACACAGCGGACAAACCATTGACAAAGTGCATGCCGACAGCGACCGCGACTATTGGTTGCGCGCAGCCGAAGCCAAAGAATATGGCATGATTGATGAAGTTTTGGTGAGAACCAACCGTAAGGCTGATTAAGCCTCTAACTTTTTTGCTTCCTCCCACCACACATCCATTTCGGCTAAAGTCATGTTGCTGAGTTGCTTGCCGGCTTCCAATGCTTTACTTTCCATGAATTGAAACCGCTGAATGAATTTTGCGTTGGTTTTCTCCAATGCCGCTTCGGGGTTGATGTCAATGAAGCGTGCATAATTCACTAAGGCAAACAACACATCGCCAAACTCTTTTTCAGTTTCCACCCAGTCGTTGCGCTCCACCACGTTTTTGAGTTCGTGAATTTCTTCCAAAACCTTCTCCCAAACTTGTTCTTTGTGTTCCCAATCAAAACCCACCTGCCGCACTTTATCCTGAATGCGCTGCGCCTTAGGCAGCGCTGGTAACGATTTCGGAACGCCCTGCAAAACACTTTTCTTGCCCTCTTTCAGTTTCAGTTTTTCCCAGTTGGTTTTCACTTCTTCTTCATCTGCAACTTTAACATCACCATATATGTGCGGATGCCGCGCAATCAGCTTCTCACACAAGCTGTTGATGACCTCGGCAATGTCGAAAGCCTGCTGTTCTTCACCAATTTTTGAATAGAAAACGATGTGCAGCAGAATGTCTCCCAGTTCTTCTTTAATGTCTTTGAGGTTGTTCGATGCAATAGCTTCATTTAACTCATAAACCTCTTCAATAGTGAGCGGGCGAAGGGTTTCCATCGTTTGCTTTTTATCCCACGGGCATTGCGTGCGCAGGTCGTTCATGATGTTTAGAATCCGCTCGAAGGCTTTCAGTTTTTCGTCCATGATTTTTATTCTATTCGTGCGCAAAATACTTGCTATGAAGAAGATTATCGAGTGCGTTCCAAATTTCAGTGAAGGCAGAGATGCAAATATCATTAAGCAAATCACGGATGCCATTGAAAGCGTTGATGGTGCAAAGTTGCTGCATGTGGATATGGGCGCAGCCACCAACCGCACTGTGGTAACTTTTGCGGGCGATGAAAATGCTGTGGTGGAGGCTGCATTTCAGGCTATCAAAAAAGCAAGTGAGTTGATTGACATGCGCAAACATCATGGCGAGCATCCGCGCATGGGTGCAACAGATGTTTGTCCTTTTATTCCCATTGCCAATGCCACTATGGACGATTGCATTGCGTGTGCAAAAAAATTGGGTGAGCGTGTTGGAAGGGAGTTGAACATTCCTGTTTACTTATATGAAAATGCTGCCACAGCAGAGCATCGCAGGAATTTAGCCCATGTGCGCGCAGGCGAATATGAAGGCATAAAAGACAAAATAAAACTGCCCGAATGGCAACCCGATTTCGGACCTGCCGCGTTCAACGAACGCAGCGGAAATTTGATTACAGGGGCGCGAAACATTCTCATTGCTTACAATGCAAACCTCAACACCACGTCTGTGCGCAGAGCAAATTCGGTGGCGTTTGATGTGCGCGAGCAAGGCAGAAAAGTGAAAGATGAAAACGGCAATGAAGTGCAACAACCCGGCTGGTGCAAATCGGTGAAAGCTATTGGTTGGTTCATTGAAGAATATGGTTTGGCACAGGTTTCCATGAACCTGACCAACATCAATGACACGCCAATTCATGTTGCTTTCGATGCCTGCGTGAAAAGTGCTTACGAACGTGGTCTGCGTGTTACAGGTTCTGAATTGATTGGCTTAATTCCTTTGAAATCTATGCTGGATGCGGGAAAATATTTTCTGCAAAAACAAAAGCGCAGTGTGGGCGTTGGCGATGATGAACTGATTCGCATTGCCATAAAAAGTATGGGGTTAGATGAACTTTCTCCTTTCGAGCCGCGCAAACGAATCATTGAATATGTGTTGGAAGATGCGCAGGCAAATGTATTAGTGAATAAAACTTTAATCGGTTTTGCCAACGAAACTGCAAGCGAGAGCCCTGCACCCGGTGGCGGCTCGGTGGCGGCTTATGTTGGCGCATTGGGTGTTAGTTTAGGAACGATGGTTGCCAACCTTTCTTCACACAAAAAAGGTTGGGATGAACGCTGGAAAGAATTCAGCGATTGGGCAGAAAAAGGGCAACAGTTGAAAGCGCAACTTTTGAAATTAGTGGATGAAGACACTGCCGCATTTAATGCCATCATGAATGCTTTCTCCTTACCCAAAAATTCTGATGCAGAAAAGAAACTGCGTACCGAAGCCATTCAGCAAGCCACTAAACATGCAGCCGAAGTGCCCTTGAAAGTGATGCAACTTTCGCATCAATCATTTGAGTTGATTGAAGCGATGGCGCAAACCGGAAATCCGAATTCGGTGAGTGATGCCGGTGTTGGGGCATTGTGTGCAAGAACAGCCGTGTATGGCGCTTATCTGAATGTTTGCATCAACGCACAAGGGTTGAAAGATGAAGGATTCAAAAATGACATTCTTCACCGGGCAAAAGCCATTCTTGAAAGTTCAATAGCTATTGAAGGAAGAATTCTTAGCATAGTTGAACAAAAGATTTCAGAAAATTAGAAATCAAGCGCAGCATTAAGAAAACCTTAATTCTTAACACTATTGTTTTGCAAAGAGCCTTCAATGCAATAACATTGCCGGAAAATATCAAAACTGTTATGGCAATTAAATTGGCTGTGTTTGACATGGCGGGAACCACCGTTGAAGACAAAGATTTTGTGGCAGATGCCTTAGTGAAAGCGTTTGAAAAACAAGAACTCTACATTGCACACAAACACGCAAACACAAAAATGGGCATTCCCAAGCCGCTTGCCATCCGTGAGTTGTTAGACGAATTGTTTGAAGAAACACCAGAAAACATTGATGAGTTGGTGAACAACATTCATGCTGATTTCAAACAGTTTATGATTGATTTTTACCGCACCGATAAATCGGTGAAAGGAAAAATAAACGCTGTGCGCACAATGCTTGCATTGAAAAACGCAGGAGTAAAAGTTGCTTTAGACACAGGTTTTTCGCGTGATATTGCCGATGCAATTATTGACCGTTTGGGTTGGGACATCCAGCAGGTGATTGACTTTTCGGTTACCAGCGATGAGGTTGCCAATGGCAGACCTCACCCCGACTTAATTTTTAAGGCGATGGAAATAGCCGGAGTTGGCGATGCAAAAGAAGTGGCAAAAATAGGCGACACCCAAAGCGACTTAGGCGAAGGCACTTCAGCCGGATGTAAATATGTGATTGGTGTTACCACAGGAGCCCAGCCTCGCTCGGTTTTGGAAAAATCGCAGCACACACATTTGATAGATGACATTTACGAAGTGGTGAACATTGTGTTGAATTAATTCAATTCCTAACACCCGCTTAACACTCCTCTCCCACTTTCGCAGGAAAGCAACGCATTGAAAACATTTCGACTAACATCATTTTCAGCAGCATTGGGCAGAAACAACATTGCTCTTGCGCTATTTGCTGCCATCACTGCGTTCCTTACCTATTCGTGCATGTATGCCTTCCGCAAACCTTTCACGGCTGCCACTTTTGAAACTGTTGGCGGATTTGCAATCAGCTACAAAGTGCTGTTGGTAATTGCACAACTCATCGGCTACACACTTAGTAAATTTCTTGGCATTAAAATCATAGCCGAACTCAAAAGCCACCATCGCGCATTGGGCATCATAGGCTTAATTTTCATTGCGTGGTTTTCACTCTTCCTGTTTGCAGTTTTGCCTCCGTCAATGGGCATTTTCTGCCTATTCCTTAATGGCTTGCCATTAGGTTTAATTTGGGGGTTAGTGTTCAGCTATCTGGAAGGCAGAAAAACCACCGAGTTTATGGGTGCAGTGCTTACGGTGAGTTTCATTTTTTCATCAGGCTTTGTGAAAACCACCGGAAAATGGCTGATGGTGGATTTTAATGTAACTGAATTTTGGATGCCATTTTTCACAGGTTTCATTTTCATAGTGCCAATCATATTTTTTGTTTTTCTGCTTGAACAAATTCCACCGCCTTCGGCTGAAGACATTGCCCTGCGCACCGAGCGATTACCCATGACCAAAGCACAGCGCAAAAAATTCATTCAAACATTTCTGCCGGGCATTTTGATGTTGGTTATCACTTACATCATGCTTAGTGTGCTGCGCGACTTCCGCGACAATTTTGCAGCAGACATTTGGAAAGAAGCCGGCTTTGAAAAGGTGCCATCCATTTTCACCACCACCGAAATTCCAACTTCAATCATCATTCTTACTTTAATGAGTTTTTTAATTGTGGTGAAGAACAATTTCCTTGCGCTGAAAATCAACCACTGGATGGTAAGCATCGGCTTTGGCATTGCGCTGCTTGCCACCATTGGCTTTCAAGCCGGGCTTATTTCGCCTGTGCAGTGGATGATGGCAAACGGACTTGGGTTGTATTTGGGTTACGTTCCATTTAACTGCATGTTGTTTGAGCGGATGATTGCCGCTTTTAAACATCCTGCAAATGTTGGCTTTCTGATGTATATCTCCGACTCGTTCGGCTACCTCGGCAGCATTGCAATTTTGTTTTACAAAGAATTTGGCACGCACAACCTCTCATGGATAAACTTCTTTAGTGGCATGATTTACTTTGTAAGCATCACAGGTATTTTATTCACGATTTTCAGCCAAATGTATTTCGTCCGAAAAAAAGCGGAGTTAAACTAAGATGCTGTTGATAAAGCAATGAACGCTCCGGCAGCTTTGTTTGCCCTATTTGCTTCAGGCAATATGCGCCAAAAGGCATTAAACACGTGGAAATGCTCTTTAAATACTTGCAGTTCAACTTCCACACCATCGCGTCTTGCAGCCTCAGCTAATCGAACTGAATCATCTAAAAGCATTTCTTCTTCTCCAACCTGAACAAGCAAAGGCGGAAAATTTTGAAATGAATGAAAAATCGGGGAGGCATAAGGCGAGTTTTCAGGCGCAGCACCCAAGTATGCCTTAGCCCAAAAGTCCAAACCCTCATAAACCAACATCGGGTCAACATCCTTTTTTTCAATAGCTGACTTACCTGAAACTGTTAAGTCCACCCACGGTGAAAACGCAACTGCACAAGCAGGCAAAGGCTTTTGGTTATCGCGCAAAAAGGCAAGCAAACCAACCGTAATCCCCCCGCCTGCCGAGTCGCCTGCAAATGCAATTTGATTTGGGCTGAAACCTTTGCTTAGCAAGCTTTCATAAACTTTGGCGGCATCTTCAATTGGTGCAGGATAGTTAAACTCGGGCGAGAGGCGATATTCAATTACTAATGCCTGGATTTTGGAATACTTTGCCAACTGCGACACAAAACTTCGGTGTGTTTCAATTCCGCCAGTGGCATATCCGCCACCATGAAAATAGAGCAAAACCCTGCGCTCGTCACACTCCCTGAACCTTATCCACTCCGATTTTATTCCACCTACTTCTTCCTGCACATAAGTGAAATGCGGAAGTGGCTTATTGAACGGCTTCACCAACTTCAAAAAACCTAAGCGTGCGCCTCGCAAATTTTTGTAGTCGGCTTTGTGCTTAAATTTTCTGAGCATTCTTTTGATGAAGAACAACCTGATTCCGGGCATTGAAAAACGATTTTGAGTTACAAAAAAAGCCCGTTATGTCTTTCAACACAACGGGCATTGCCTATTTGTTATTAACCTGTGCTTAACCCAATTCCTCGCGCTTCACTTTTTCGTGGTAAGCTGCGCGGATAACCTGATTTCTGCGTTGAACGCTTTTTTTGGTAAACGTTTGACGTTCTCTCAATTCGCGCAGAATGCCGGCTTTTTCAAATTTCTTTTTGTACTTTTTTAAAGCGCGGTCAATGCTTTCCGATTCGCGTGCATCTACAATTAGCATGATATCTTTTTTCTTTTTTGGAAGCGCGAATATAGGAACTCTATTTCAAACTTTAAAAATTTATTGGCGATGAAAAACAAAAAAGCCACCCTCTGGGTGAGGATGGCTTTACAAAAAGTTTCGATTGGAAATTATTGTAGCTTGAACACCACAGGAACAATGTAGCGACAAGGAACTGCTTTACCTTGTTGCTTTCCTGCCTTCCATTTAGGCATTCCCTCAATCACACGCTTTGCTTCGCGGTCTAAACCCGGGCTAACGCCTTTTTTAATTTCTACCTGACGAATACTGCCATCGTCCCACACCACAAAACCCACAATAACTTTACCTTGAATGTCATTGTCGCGCTCCATGTTAGGATACTGAATGTTTTCGCGCAGATATTTGTAAAGTGCTGCTTCACCACCAGGAAATTCAGGAGATTGCTCCACAATTGTGAAAATCTCAGGCTCCCGTACCACAGGCGCCTCTACCACTTCATTGATTACAGGTTCAGCGTTAATGTCGCCTTCCTGAGTTTTGGTAGAAATTTCAGCTTCTTTAATCTCCTTGATTTCAATTGGCTCATCGTCCTGACGAACCTCTTCTTGCTTTTTCACAATCATCTCCACAAAACGCACTGTGGGGCGTGTGGGTGGCGGTGGCGGTGGCGGTGGTGGCGGTGGCGGAGCCTTCTCATCCAATGGTGGCGGCTCGGCAAGTGTTACCACAGTTTCAATCACCTCCTCTTCTTTTTCTCCACCACTGAGGAACGACCAATCAATTTGACTTCCAACAATGAAAAAACCAAATAACAACAAGGCTAAAATCAAGCCAACGCCTGAGTTTTTCGGTTGGATTTTGCGAAGTTCATAAGCGCCATAGTCTTTGTTTCTGTTATCAAAAACTATATCGTCAAAACTCCAGTTTAAATAATTCTTTGTTGCTTCCATGCTGCTTGCGTTTGCTTATACAGATGCCTGCTTTTTAAAATTCCACAATTATTCTTTAGCGAATGATTTCACCACTCCTCCGTTTTCAATCGCCTCTATTTCAATAGGGTCGGGGTCTTGGATGGCATAAATTTTGGTGCCTGTGATGTCCATTTCATCCAAGATGTTTACCATGTTGTTGTAGCGGGCGGTTTTCAACATCTTAATCAAAACAATGAAATCGCGAGGCTGCCCTTCGCGTTTGTTACCTGCCGGATAAACACAGTCTCTGCCTTTTGCAACTTCTTTTTGCTTCCTCAGTATGGCTTTTCTGATGCCACCATCACCGGCAAAAGTTGTTTTTTCTAAACCTGCAACGGAAAGACCTTCGTAATACCAAACCTGGTCGAGCGTATCTAAAATGATGTGCATCACCTGACAGTCTGCCACATCGGTTTTTTCATCGGGTTCATCCACTTTTTTCGGCATGTTCAATTCCATCGCCTGCGGCTTACTCAAAGTGGTGGTAAGCATGAAGAATGAAATCAACAAAAACGCAAGGTCAACCATGGGGGTAAGGTCAACACGGGTTGACATTTTCTTACTCCGTTTCTTCCCTTTATGTTTACCATGTCCTCCGCTATCTGCGGTATCCATCTGAGCCATTTCTTAACTCTCCTGTTTTTCGTGAACAATTACTCTTCCGCACCCTCGGCAGATGCCGGACCCGAAAGCGTTGTTATCAAATTGAAGCGGAAAACTTCTTTCTCTTTTAAAATCGCAATCACCCTTTGCACTGCTTCGATGTTGGTGAACTTATCGCCCTTTATGGCAATCCTCATTTTGGGATTGGCATAGCGCGAAGCCATCACCCAATCGCCCAACTGATTGTAAACGGTGTCGATAGGAATGCCCGGCAACTTCTTCTTGTAGTTGTTGTAATCATTCGGGCTTAAATCCAACACACGCGGCAAATCTTCGATGGGTGTGCCCAACATATCAATAAGCGCAAACTTTTTCTTTTGCTCTTCTGTCAATGTTTTCAGGTTGGGGTACTTGTCGCCATATTTATCTATCATGTTACTGATAGTTTCATAACGCGTGGAACCCATGTTGGTGTTCCAGTATGCTTTCCCGTCCTTATCTACCGAAATGTAAATGGCATCTTCCACTTTAATGTTGGAGCGCGATGCGGGCATATCAATCACCACTGCTTGGTCCGGACGGAACTTTGCAGTGAGGATGAAGAATGTGAGCAGCAGGAACGACACGTCACACATGGCGGTCATATCCACAATCGTACTCTTGCGAGGAACTTTAACCTTTGGCATTAGCTAATGCTTTATGGTTTAAAAAATTATTTACCGTGTTTGCTTGACGCAAACGATTGTGCAATTGAAAAACCGATTTCGTCAATGCCGTAAGTCAGTTTATCAATCATGCCGGTGAAAATGTTGTAGAAAATGATGGCGAATGCCGATGTGCCGATACCGATAGCGGTGTTAATCAAGGCTTCAGAGATACCCGATGCCAAGGCAGCGGGGTCTGGTGTTCCGGCAGTGGCAAGAGCAGCGAAGGCTTTAATCATACCGATTACCGTTCCTAAAAGCGCCACAAGTGTTGCCACCGATGCTATGGTTGCAAGGATAGGAAGGTTTTCTTCCAATGAAGGGAGTTCCAAAGCTGTTGCTTCTTCAATTTCTTTGCTGATGGCAAGGATTTTCTTTTCCTCTTCAAGGTCGGTTACCTTTTCCATTTCTTCGTATTTTTTCAAACCTGCCAACACCACATTTGCCACAGAGCCTTTTTGCTTGTTGCACTCGGCAATGGCAGCGCTGATGTTATTGGTGGCAAGATTTTGCTTGATTTTTTGCAAGAAGGTTTCCAACGAGCCTGTGCCGCGTGCTTTGCGGATGGTGATGAAACGTTCAACTGCAAAGGTGAGCACCACCAATGCCATGGTCATCAGGAAAGGAACTATGAATCCTCCTTTGTAGATGATACCGAAATAATCTCCGGGTTTTGGTTCGTGGCGGGTTTCATCCAAGAAGTGCTTTGCATCGCCAAACACTAAGTGGAACACCAATTCCGAAACAATTAAAGCAACCACAATTACTACGATTCCCATTGGGAATTTTCCTGATTTTTTCTGAGCTGTTGCAGCCTGAGCCATGACAGTTTTGTTTTAGTTAATGAATTTGTTTTTGATTAAGGAGTGCCAAAACTATTTGTTTTTGCGACACATCCAAACCCATCATTTTTAAATGCTACTTCATAACGTTTATTTAAAACCGATTAGTATGCGGTGAAAATTGTTTTGACAAAACCATGACACAATCTGTTTTAACCTAAAGGAGGAGTAAAAAACACTTGCGATAGTGTCCAAAAACTTACCGAACCACTTAGACGGCTGTTTGTACACTACTAATTTGTGTAATGGGAAGACCGACAGTGTTTAAGTGGAGACAAGCACGGCTGAGGTGAAGGCAGCAGGCATTTAGGGAGCAACCGCAGGCGTTTAGGGAGCGACAGCAGGGGTTTAGGGAGCGACCGCAAGCGTTTAGGGAGCGACCGCAAGCGTTTAGGGAGCGACAGCAGGGGTTTAGGGAGCGACCGCAGGGGTTTAGGGAGCGACAGCAGGGGTTTAGGGAGCGGCAGCAAGCGTTTAGGGTGCGACCGCAAGCGTTTAGGGTGCGACAGCAAGCGTTTAGGGAGCGACAGCAGGCGTTTGGGGAGCGACAGCAGGGAGTCTGTCCAATAAAACTGGGGAGTGTTCAATTAAGTGTGTCAGGAACAGCCAGCACGGTGGGAGGAGCCTGAACTACAAAGCATGAATGGAAATTCCTCCCCATGCCCTCCCGAAAACAAGCGCGGGGCAGGCACTCAAAACAGCCGGAGGTGATATGGCTGCTCAATAAAAGTGGTTTGGGATGGTGCAAACCACGGCTGAACGAGCGCGAGGACGCGGAGTGGAAATACACTCGCGGGACGAGCGGGGGTGTAATGTTGAGTTTTTTGCCCACAAAGGCACGAAGGACACAAAGATTTTAGCAACAGGAATGTATGGATAGGGTGATAGGGTAAATTTATATCTTCAGATACTCCTCCATCTAATTTTTTACTACCACTTTGGTATTGTACTTAAAACCTTTATCGCCTATAATATTCAAATAATAAATTCCATCTGCCAAGTTGCCCATATCTAACTTGGTTTCCATGTAGGAACTGTTGACTATAGTTGTTCCTGTCAATCTGCCTAAATTATCCGTAAAACGGAATTGCAGCTTTTCATTATTCGGAATAAAGTGCAACACATTCAACTCGCGCTTGGTGGGGTTTGGATACACTTTTACCTCTCCTTCTGCAATTACTTCTTTCACGCTTGTTTTTAGGGTATCACATGCGCTGCCTTCTAAGGCTCCTAAATAGTAATAGGGAAAGTTGGGCAGAACATTGTTATAGTAATTCAATTGTAAGCCCTGAAACTGGAATAGACAATTCTCTCCTTTTGCATTCGGATTGCTGATTACACTTAAAGATGTTTGTTGTATGTTATGACACAGGTATATTTTGTTATCAGGTGCCAAAGCCATCTTCATAAAAGTGAATTCAGATGAAGAATCAATCATCAATAAAGTATCTTCGGCTATATCATACTGATATAAAAAATTATAGCTATTGATGTATAAAAAGCGATTATCAGGGGAGAATGCACAGCCTAAATTAAACTGTTGAAATGGAGTGATGATTTGGCGGTGATTACTTAGTTTGCCGGTGCATCTGTCAAAATCAAAAAGGTCTGTACCGAAAACAGAGTTTGTATCTTTTCCGATTGGTATGTTTGCAGCATACATTTCACCGCTTCTGGAAAACACGGATATACCACCAGCAGCATCTTCTTTGCTGATATTTGAACCAATAATTTGGGTATCAGCTTGGAAAACACCATTTGAAAGTAAAATTCTATAATACACATTTGTATTTTCTCTATGCGCGAATATCCACCAGTCTCTACCGTTAGCATGCCTGCAAGCCGTAAAACGATGACAAGAAAGTTCTTCATTTAATATGCTATCTACATAAACAACTTCACCTTTCCCTCCATTTGCAGACACATCTATCCAATAACAATAAATAGTTCGGAAGTCATCGCATAAGCCAAATGCACAATTGTTTCTGACGGGTAGTGCATAAAGGAAGTAGTATAAATTTGGATTATCAGAAGGTAAAAAAAAGGAGCCTTGTGTTACATTTCTTGATAAATCGGTAAAAACAAGGTCATGCGGTAATTGTTGCTTGGAATTCAGTGTGTCAAAAAATTTATTTTCAATAAACAAGCCTTCGCTTTGAAAGCGGTTATTCACCTCTTTAGTAGTTATACAAGAACGCTGCACCCCACCAAAATGCTTTGTCACATCAGGGTGGACTTCAATAGGAACTCCTGTTGAAAACTCTAAACCGGATGTTTTCAGTATCCAAATATTATCATATTGAGCAAAGACACTTAGATGGCAAACAAGCAACATCATCATTATTGCCTGTTTGCCAAGTAAGCTTTTAATCTTTACATACTCCTTCATCTAATTTGTTACTACCAGTTTCAGATATGGTTGGTGAAAACACCAGTTACATCAAATATCCATGTAATTCATCAGAAATGGAAATTCCTTAGCTCCGCACGCATAAACACCAACCACGGCTGAACTGTTTTAACCTAAGCATCATTATTCTTACTTCCCGAACAACATAACCGCTGCGCTGTTTAAATTCACATTATGCTTGGTCATCGTTTTGCAAAATATATTCAGGATAACTTATCGCCCTTTGATAAGCTGTTTGAAATTTTTAAGCAGTTGATAACCTACACTTCGGGTGATGTGCAGGAAGCCTTGAGTTGGTTGACTGAATTAGATAAAGAATATGAACTGACGGACAGCAACTATGGCATTGGTGATTTCATTGAGGAGTTGAAACAACGCGGCTATTTGCGCGAAGCGCAGCAAACGGGCGGAGGCTTTTCCATCAGCTCGAAAATGGAGCAAACCATCAGGCAAAATGCATTGGACAAAATTTTCGGGAAACTGAAAAAGGGAAACAAAGGCAACCATAAAACCAATTACAGTGGTGCCGGAGAAGAAAGCAGCGGTGAAACACGCCCGTTCAGGTTTGGCGATGCACCGGAGCAGATTTCGATGATTGACTCGATTAAGAATGCGCAACTGCACCACGGAATAGGAAGTTTTAAGCTAACCGAAGATGACCTTGAGGTGTGGGATAAGGAACACCAAACCCAAACTTCAACGGTGCTGATGATTGACATTTCGCACAGCATGATTCTTTATGGCGAAGACAGAATTACACCTGCCAAGCAGGTGGCGATGGCGCTTGCCGAATTGATTAAACGGAAGTATCCGAAAGACACTTTGGATATTATTGTTTTTGGGGATGACGCATGGCAGATAACACTGAAAGATTTGCCTTACCTGCAAGTGGGACCCTACCACACCAACACGGTTGCGGGGCTTGAACTTGCATTGGACTTGCTGCGCAGAAAAAAACATGCCAACAAGCAAATTTTTATGATAACAGACGGCAAGCCGAGCTGCATCAGGGAAAATGGATTTTATTACAAAAACAGCTTTGGTTTAGACCGCAAAATTGTGAACAAATGCCTGCAGTTGGCAGCATCGGCACGCAGGCTTAAAATCCCCATCACCACTTTTATGATTGCCACCGACCCCTACCTGCAAAACTTTGTTGATGAATTTACCGAAGCCAACAACGGAAAAGCCTTTTACACTTCGCTGAAAGGATTAGGCGAATTTTTGTTTGAAGATTTTGAGCGCGGCAGGAAGCGAAGAATGCGATAGTATTACCCCTCATCATGCACTTCCTTGCGCACATCTATGCTCAACGCCAGCAACTGACTCCTGAATTTATGTTCGGGTTGATAATGCCTGACCTGGTTCCGGGCTTCACCAAAACTTTTAACCGAGCGATTGCCAAAGCCGCACTGCCGGAAAATGGCTTAGCGGCAGAAATCCACAAGGGCATTCATGCGCACTTTGCCGATGACAAACTTTTTCATGCACTGAAGCTGTTTGAAAATTTTTGTGCCGAACTGACACAAACCTTAACCGACAAAGGTTTGAACCGCTCGGAATTGCGCACTTCGGTGATTGCGCATTTACTTACCGAAATGCTTTTCGACCGATGGCTTGCAGCACAACACGCCCACTTGCCTTTTGAATTCTATACACTGCTTGAACAACTAAATGAAGAAGCTGTTCATCTTTATTCGGGCAAAAAAAATTTGATGGAAGAAAAGCGTATATCTTTGGAAAAGCGCGATTGGTTTTTGAACTTCCGATTTCTACATCAATTACAAAATAGTGAACAAATGGTGCAAGGTGTTAGCAGAATTTACGGGCGTTCAACCGGAACGGTGATAACAAAAAACAATCAGTTCCGTATCATTGAGGCAGTAAACGACTTTTACGCCAAGCCTCGACTGTGGCAATTGCTTTTGATTCGGTGAACATGCTTAGGAAAACCCTCATTATTTCTCTGGCGCTCTCGTTCGTTTTTGCGGATGCGCAAACGGTGCGTAAATACAGCAACGAGTTTTTGAACATTGGCGTGGGCGCACGCGGCTTAGGCATGGGTGGCGCACAGGCAGCTTCCACGCAGGATGTTTACAGTTCCTATTACAACCCTGCGGGGCTGGCGCGAATTGAAAACAACTTTCAACTTGGTGTGATGCACACCGAATACTTTGCCGGAATTGCCAAATGGGATTTTGGCTCGTTTGCAGTGCCCATTCAGGATAAAAAACGAACACTCGGTTTTTCGTTTTTCCGCTTTGGGGTAGATAACATTCCGAACACTTTGTTTTTGGTGGGTCCCGATGGCAGCATCAACTATGACAACATCCGCTCATTTTCGGTTGCCGATTACGCTTTCATGTTTCACTATGCACAAAAACTTCCGGTTAAAGGCTTAACCCTTGGCGGAAGCGCTAAAATGATTTACCGCAAAGTGGGTTCGTTTGCACAGGCATTTGGTTTTGGCATTGATGCAGGTGTGCAATATCGCTGGAAAGGCTTGCAGGTGGGCTTGATGGCGCGCGACATTTCTTCCACCTTCAGCGCGTGGGATTTCACTTTCACCGAAGAAGAAAAACGAGTGCTGATTCAAACCAACAACCAAATTCCTTCCAGCACTTTAGAAATTACCGTTCCCACCATCAACCTGGGTGCGGCATACAACATTTCCATCAAGAATAAATTTTTCATTCTGCCCGAAGTGAATTTCATTTTCAGCACCGATGGCAAACGCAATGTGCTGGTGCCGGGCAAGCCCATCAGCATGGACATGAACGCAGGGCTTGAACTTAACATTATGAAAATTGGCTACATCAGAACCGGTGTAACCAACATTCAGCGGGTGTTTGCCGAAGACGGCAGCAGAAATTTTTCGGTGTCGCCAACCTTTGGGGTGGGTGTGCACATCAAAGTAATATCGCTGGATTATGCTTTAACTAACCTTACCACCTTAGATAAAAATTCATCAGCCGGAACAGGACTTTACTCCAATGTTATTTCTGTTCGGTTAGACATAAACAAGAAAAACAAATGAGCGCTATGAAGCGAATTGCAGCGTTACTCATTTTTGCATCGGCATTTGCAGGTTCGTTTGCGCAGCAATACGGCAACGAATGGATTGACTACAACCGCGTTCACTACAAAGTGAAAGTGGCGGTGAACGGCATTTACCGCATTCCTTACACCACCCTGGTGGCTGCCATTCCGGGCATTTCATCCATCAACCCTGCAAACCTTGCCATGTTTCACAACGGGCAGCAGGTGCCCATTTTTATTTCCAACAACACCGCCATTGGTCCGGGCGATTACATTGAGTTTTTTGGCAGAAGAAATTTGGGTGAGGCAGACAGCTTTTTGTATTCGCCACGCTCGGCACAGGCGCATCCTTTTTACAGCCTCCACACCGACACTGCAACTTATTTCCTCACCACATCGGCTTCGCAAAGCAATGCGCGCTTTGTGAACACGTCTAATGATTTGAACAACCTGCCGCCACGCGATAACTTCTTCATCCATTTTGCGCGAACGGTTTTCAGCAGTAATTTTCATGAAGGGAAATACTACCTGGCGGGCAGCGATTATTTCTCGAAATCATACTATGAAGAGGGCGAAGGCTGGGCAAGCGGCTGGATAAATAACTCGCCAACATTCAGGCTCGATTCGCTGAACACACCTTTTGTTTACAGCGGCATTGGCAGCCCCGGGTTTGCCACGCTGAAATTTTTCACTTCCAGCAGAACCATCACCCAACACATTTTCACGGTGCAGGTGGCGGGGCAAACGGTTATCAGCGACAGCTACACAGGTTCGCGCCTGAACAAATACATTGCACAACTGCAACTTCCGCAGCTAAATCAAAACGGTTTCACGGTGATAAGAAGCCGGTACTCCGACAATTCGCCCGGACAGCAGCAGAACCGCTACCACATGATTGAAATTGCTTACCCGCGTGCTTACAATTTCAATAATGCAGCTTCGTTCCGCTGGTTTATGACACCAAGCGCAGGCAGGCGCTACCTTGAAATCCAAAACCTGAATGCAAACGGCACACCCATTCTTTACGACATTACAAATGGTTTGAGAATCACAGCCGCAGCGGGGAGTGTTATTCCGGTGGCATTGCCGCCATCCACAGTTGAGCGCGAGTTGTTCATTGTGGGCGAAAATTCAATCAACACCATATCCTCCATCACCCCGGTTAATTTCATTAACTATTCAGCACTGAACCGCCAGGGCGATTATGTAGTTATTTCGCATCCATCGCTGGGCATTGGGGCTGATGGTTTGCCCACCGGGGCATTGCTGGCTTACAGAAACCACCGCGACTTCACCATTTCGCCAAGCACCGGAAAATACCGCGCCACGGTGGTGGATGTGGAACAGCTTTACGACCAGTTTGCCTTTGGCATCAGCAAACACCCGCTGTCAATTCAAAGTTTCATTCAGTTTGCGCTGAACACTTGGGACAACCAACGCAAACCCACCCATGTGCTGCTGATGGGCAAAGCCCGCGAATACCCCGACATGCGCAGTAATGCCGCAGCGCGCGACCAATGCACCGTGCCCACTTTCGGCTTTTCGGGTTCCGATGTGTTGCTGGCATGCCCCATTGGCAGCAGTGTGCCGAGTGTGGCTATTGGCAGGGTGGCGGTGCAATCGCAAAGCGATATTCAAACCTATTTAGACAAGGTTATTACATACGAAAAGCTGCAAAGTGAGTACGCCCCCAACCAAAACATTCCGGGTAAAGACTGGATGAAGCAAGTGCTGCATTTCAGCGGTGGCACCAGCTCCAACGAGCAAACTTTACTTAGAACTTATGTGAACAACTGGCAGCGTGTGATTGAAGACACTTCGTATGGCGCAAGGGTTACTTCGTTTTCCAAAACAAGTGGCGCTCCGGTTGACCAAAGCCTTCAATCGGTTATTAAAAGCCGAATCAACACGGGCATTTCGCTGCTCACCTTTTTCGGGCATTCCTCGGCTTCGGGGGGCTTTGATGTGAGCATTGACGAGCCTGAGCAATACACCAACTTCGATCGCTACCCGGTGATTCTTTCCAACGGTTGTTTGGTGGGTTTGCTGCATGGCTCCAACAGAAATTACAGCGAGCGTTTTGTGCTGCCCACCGTGCGGAAAAACACCGGAGCCATTGCCTTTATTGCCACCACGGGTTTATCGCTTTCCAGCAGTTTGAATGTGTACACCACGCAGGTTTACAACAACCTTGCGCGCCAAAACTATGTGGGAACTATAGGCAATATTTTGAAACAAACCATGGCTGACCTGAACACCTGCTGTGCCAACGATAACTTTGTGAATATCACCGCGCAGGAGTTTACGCTGCATGGCGACCCTGCCATTGTGCTGAATCAATATGCCAAGCCCGACTATGCCATTGATGCATCGTCCATGTACTTCAACCCGGCAAACATCAATGCCGCCACCGACACTTTTGAAGTGAAACTCATCAACACCAACCTGGGCAAAGCCATCCGCGATTCCATCCGTGTGAGCATCACCCGCAGGGTGCGCGACCCTCAAAACCCTTCAAATTTTATTGACCTGAACTACTCGAAAAAAATTCGCGGCACTTACTATAAAGACACGGTTACCTTCCGCATCCCCACTTTAATTCCTTTTGGCAATTCCTACATCGGGTATGGCGCAAATGAGTTTGGCGCGTTTGTGGAAAGCGAAGAAAAAATTGATGAAATGGCGGAACTGAACAACCGCATCACGTTGGGCAGTGTGGTGGTTACCATTCAAAGCGATGACATCATTCCCATTTACCCTTACGAGTTTGCCATAGTGCCCAAGCAAGGAGTAACGCTGAAAGCCTCCACGGTGAATCCTTTCGCTCCGCTCCGCTCCTACCGTTTTGAAATTGACACTTCGGAACTTTTTAACTCGCCCAAGCTGCAAAGCGGCACGGTTACACAAACCGGTGGTGTGGTGAAGTTTACGCCAAACATCGTTTACGAAGACAGCCTTGTTTACTACTGGCGTGTGGGCATTGACAGCAACGGAACCGGAGCGCGCTGGCACAATTCTTCCTTCATTTACTTAAAAGATGAATACCCGGGCTGGAACCAAAGCCACTACTACCAATACAAGAAAGACAACTTTGAGTTGCTGAACTACAATGCCGACCCTAAGCGAAATTTTACCTTCCCAAAAACGGTGAACGAAATTGAGGTGTTTGCCGGCAGGTATTCCGACCCGCTGAACATGCGCTGGTTTTTGAACAATGTGCTGATGCATGCCGGGCGCTTTGTGGGCTGCGGGCAATTTACTTCGGGCTTGGTGTTTGCCGTGATTGACAGCTCCACCGGCAAGGTGATGGAAAGCGTGAACAACGGACCCACCAACTACGGAAAGTTCGGCAACATCCACTGCGTGAACAGCGGGCATTCAGCCGTGCAATACGGTTTCGATTTCAGAACAAGCAATGCAAACCACCCCACCATCACGGGCAAAACATGGGCGCAGGTAATCAGCGATTTCATTGATTCCATCCCGAGCGGAAGTTTTGTGCTGGTGTACACCAACACTTTTCAAGACCCGCAATACACCACCTGGGACCCGGTTCTGGTGAATGCACTGGTGAACAAACTTGGCGCTGCCGGATTTCAGCAGTTGAAAAACGGTTCCATCAACCAGCCTTACATTTACTTTACACAAAAAGACAATGCCGCCTACCCCGCCACCAGCCGCTTCGGCACAGCGGGCATTGGCGGAACGGTTACGGCTACCATCAACTTTGATGGGGTGTGGAACGAAGGCTTTATGACTTCCACCATCATTGGACCGGCTTTGGAATGGGGCAGTTTCCACTGGCGCAAAAACTCGGTGGAAAACCCTTCAACTGATGGCGACACAGTTAGCATTTTCGGCATCAACACCGCAAACCAAAAAGCGCTGTTGCTGAAAACTGCCGAGCCTGACAACTTTATCCAAAGCATCAGCGCGCAACAATATCCTTACCTGCAACTGCAACTGAAAACGAAGGACGACATCAACCGCACCCCAACGCAGCTTTACTACTGGCGCGTGCTCTACAAAGATGTTCCCGAAGCGGCTTTAAACCCTGCAGCGTATTTTAAAATGACCGACAGTGTGCTGCTGGGCGGCAACTTCACCTTTGAAATGGCGGTGGAAAACGTTACCGAAATTCCGATGGATAGCCTGCTTACCAAATACATTTTGCGCGATGCGGCTTTAACGCCTTATACCTATTATATCAAGCAGGATTCGTTGCGTGGATTCGACACCATGATTCTGAAACTTACCGTGCCTGTGAACGGCAACAACTACCAGGGCACCAACCGCGTTTACATTGAAACCAATCCGCTTGATAAAGACCATCAACCCGAGCAATATCATTTCAATAACATTGCCGAAGTGGTGTTTAACACAGGAGGCGACAACATCAACCCGCTACTGGATGTTACCTTCGATGGCAAGCACATTGTGAACGGTGAATTGGTTTCTGCCAAGCCTAACATTTTGATTACGCTGAAGGACGAAAACAAATTCCTGGCGCTGGACGATACCTCACTGATTGATGTGTATATCAAATACCCCAACGAAGCCACTCCCCGCAGGTTTGCACACGACAACAACATTATGACCTTCTACCCTGCCGACCCCAACAACCTTGCCAAAGACAACACCGCACGCGTGGAACTGAAACCCGAGTTTATGGTGGATGGCAGATACGAAATGCTTGTAAGCAACCGCGATAAAAGCGGCAACCAAAGCAGCAGCTCGCCCAACCGCTTCGAGGGCAACATTTACTACGATTACAAAACTTCGTTTGAGGTGGTTACCAAAACCACCATCACCAACGTGCTGAACTACCCCAACCCCTTCACCACTTCCACCAAGTTTGTGTTCACCCTCACGGGCAGCGAAATACCCGACCGCATGAGCATTCAAATTATGACCATCAAAGGTACGGTGGTGAAGGAGATAACTCAGGCTGAACTGGGACCCATCCGCATTGGCAATAACATCACCGAATATGCCTGGGATGGGCGCGACCAATTTGGCGACCTGCTGGCTAATGGGGTTTACTTCTACCGCGTGATTACTAAAATGAATGGCGAAAAGGTGGAACACCGTGCCGAAAACTTTGATAAGTACTTCAAAAAAGGCTTCGGGAAAATGGTGATGATTAGGTAAGGAGAAGATGGGAGATGTGAGATAAATAGCCAATTTGGTGATGAGAGAATTTGAAAATTTGGAGATGGCTAATCTTGCTGCTCGCTTCCTTCGCATTTATTAATTATCACGCTAATCGCCTTTCCTGTTCACTTGCAGCTATTGCTTTGTTCAAGCGCGCCAATCTTGTTTTATCTTGCTTGGCGCTCATAATCCAATGAATGGTTACTTTTCTGTAAGATGGTGCTTGATGCATGAAAAATCTCCAAGCTGTTTGGTGCTGTTTGAATTGGTTTAAATAGTCAGGAGGCAGCGTTGCCGCTTCGCGCTCGTGCCCATAAATTTTCGACAGCGCTTCAGTTCGCAAAGCAAAAGCTTTAAGCCCCTCGGGTTTCATCAGTCCGGCTTCGGTTAACACCTCAATTTTCTTGATGTTTATAGCACTCCAAATGCTGTTCGGCTTTCTAGGTGTAAAGCGGATGCAGTAACTTTCATGGTCAATAGATTTCCTAACCCCATCAATCCACCCAAAACACAAAGCCTGGTCAACCGATTCCGACCACAACATGGAAGGCTTTCCGCTCCCTACTTTGTAAAAACCAACCACCAACTCCTTTCCATTTTGGTGGTGCTTTTCAAGCCAAGCTCGAAACTCAAATTGGTTTTCAAAAAAAATTGTCATCGTTTAGGTGGTATACAATACGAAGTTATGGTTTGAATTTAGTAATTGTATTGAACGCACAAAATCTGGTTGCTAAGTCTAACATCTAAAATCTAAATCCCCTCTGCTGTTCCTCCGTGTCCCTCTGTGCTTCTTTGTGTAACTCTGTATAACAATCTGTATTCGGCTGTTCACTTCCAATCTTCCAACATCGTGCACCCTCACTCAAAAAAATTCTTTACAGGAAATTTTAGTGCAATACTTAACTTTAGCAACGTGGATAGAGTTATGTTGCTCTTGCCCGATTCCATGCGCGAAATGCTCGCCTTTTCAAAGTTGCATAGCGCAGCAAGCTGATTTTGCGAAAGATTCAGCGCCTTTCGCCTTCCTCTTATTTTTTCACCCACAGCAATAAAAAGTTCCTTTTCACTCATATTGTGCATCAAACATTTACAAATTACACCTGAATAGGGTTGTTGTAAATCACAACACAACAAAATCATACTTGGTTCATTGCCAACCGGTAAAATCCATGTTTTTCAAGAATGAGGCGCAGCAATGCAGTTGAGATTAATGCAAGTTGGTTTATGACACCCGCTTAGGATAAACATGATTTATATCACAACCCTGCATGACTATAAAAGAGATGTATGTTGTAATATAAGTCAACTTTTGCCGTACAAAAATTAAAAGCAAAAAATGGATATTAAATCAACTGTAATCCCTAAACCCGAGCAATCATGTTATTCAACATTCAACAACCAGCATTTACTGTGCAACTTAATCTTAGACACCATTTCCGATGCCATAATTCTATTAAACAAGGATTTCGAAATTATATATCAAAACAATGCTGTGGAGCGAATCACAGGTTTCACTTTTCAGGAAACTAATGGAATGCCGGTTGAAGCATTTGTGCTGGATGATGATAAAGAAGAATTGAAAAGTTTCCTTGAGGAAGTAGCAGCTTCGCCAAATGTTTCCATGAAAAAGGAACTTAGAGCGGTGCATAAGAACAAATATCCGCTGTGGGTTGAGGGCAGCATCACAAACATGATAAATGACCAAAACTTACATGCTTATGTGGTAAATTACAGAGATGTGAGCGAACGAAAAAAGGCTGAAACCGTTTTGCAAAATGTAAACAGCCACCTGGAAGAAATGGTGAAAGAGCGAACATCCGATTTGGAAGCATTTACCCACTCAGTTTCGCATGACCTCCGTGCTCCCGTAAGAGCCATCAACGGACTCACTCAAATTCTAAACAAAACACTTGAAGGTACACTGAATGAAACCTCACAGAAAATCCTCAATGAAATAAACAGTGAAACCAAACACATGAATAGTTTAATTGATGACCTGCTGCGTTTGTGCCAAAGCGGGTCAAAACCGCCAATGCTTAAACTAACCGATATGAATGATTTAGTGCAGATAACACTGCGTGAACTCACCATTGGCAATGAATTCAATGCAAAAATAGAGGCTCTCCCCCTTCCAAAAATCAACTGCGATGCAGGCTTAATGCTTCAGGTGTGGAGCAACTTAATTTCAAACGCCCTTAAATACAGTGCAAAATGCAGCGCACCGGAAATAGAAATCGGATGCAGGGAGGGCGGAGTGTTTTATGTAAAAGATAATGGAGCAGGCTTCAACATGAAATATGCACCAAAGCTATTTAACGTGTTCCAGCGGCTTCACTCACGCAATGATTTTGAGGGCACAGGTGTGGGGCTGTCGTTGGTAAAAAGAGTGATTGACAAACATGGAGGTGAAATTTGGGTGGAAGCAGCAGAGGGAAAAGGAGCCACCTTTTTTTTCACTTTAAGCCAAACAAACGCAAATCAACATAAGGACAATCAGCCACATGCTCCGGGCTCTTTGAGCATGTAAAAGTTTATGACTGCTTCGTATGCTTGTGCCTCCTCAATCGCCATTCCCAAATCAACACCCCGACTGTTCAATAATCACTAATAACTCATCAATAATCATTTATCATTCCCTCCACCACCTCCAAAAAAGCATTCGGGTTTTCGGCATGCACCCAGTGCCCTGCATTTTCAATACTCACCTGCTTATGGTTAGGAAAAAGCGCAGCAATGGCGCTGAGGTGCGCAGGCAGGATGTAGTTAGATAAAGCCCCTTTCACAAAAAGCGTTTCTCCTTGAAAGGGCACACCCGCCACCTCGCCCGAAATGTTGCTGTAGGCATTAAACAACGCCTGCGCGTTGAACTTCCACTCCAAACCGTTGCTTTCATTGCGGTGCAAGCCCTTCATCAAAAACTGAATGGTAGCCTCGGCTTCGCCCAAAAGCTTAGCGCGCAAATGCGCTTCTACCTCCTCACGTGTGTGCACTGCACCAAAATCTACCGAAAGCAAAGCATGGAAAATGTGCGAATGGCGGTCGTCATAGCGCACCGGAGCCACATCCACCACCACAAGTTTTTTCACCATTGCAGGATGCTGCATGGCAAACAGCATGGCAGCCTTCCCCCCCATTGAATGCCCGATAATGTGCGCTTGCGCAATGCCCTGCTGCCCGAAAAAATCTAAAAGGTCATCTACCAACAGTTGATAACCGAACGCCTCGGTGTGTGGCGACCTGCCGTGGTTGCGCTGGTCTGGCACCAGCACTTTGTAATGCGATGAAAGCTTGCGCGCAATGCTTTGCCAGTTATCCAACGAGCCTAATAAGCCGTGCAGAATAACCACCGGAAATCCTTCGCCATAAGTTTTGTAATTCAACTGTATCATGAAGTTTCAAATTAAATGTGAAAGCCCGAAAGGCGCTCACTACATCATCTTTGCGCGTTTCAGCAAAAACGGCAGCAGAATTTCTTTGTAATCCTTGTTGATGTCGGCAGGCACAAACTCAATGCCATATTGCGCACACTTCAATTTCAGGTTGGCATAAAACTTTTCAAGCTGCTCCACATAAAAATCTTTCACCTCAGCGGGTTGCAGCTTTAGTTTTTGTCCGCTTTCCAAATCCACAAACTCATAAGGGCGGTTCTCAAACTCAAAATTCAACTCGCGCTGGTGGTCGGCAACATGAAACAAAATCACTTCGTGCTTATTGTACTTCAGGTGCTGCAAAGCCGCAAAAATTTCATCATCGTTTTCGCCACCAAACATGTCGCTGAAAATCACCACCATGCTGCGCTTGTGGATGGCTTCGGCAATTTCATGAATGCAGGCAGCCGCATTGGTGGTTTCGCTCAGATTGGTTTTGGCAAGCAATTCATCCAACCTTGCAAACACCATTTGCTGGTGCTGAATGGTGGCACGCGCAGGCGAATTCAGCAGCACCTTATCAGTGAAAATGCTCAAACCAAATGCATCGCGCTGCCGCTTTAAAAGGTTGATGAGGCCTGCTGCAGCCACCACCGAAAACCGCAGTTTCGACACCTTTCCTTTTTCATCTTTCGGAAACAGCATGGAGGAAGAAGCGTCAATCACAATCTGGCAGCGCAAATTGGTTTCTTCTTCATAGCGTTTCACAAACATTTTTTCGGTGCGGGCAAACACCTTCCAGTCTAAGTTTTTGGTTGGCTCGCCCTGGTTGTACAAGCGGTGTTCGGCAAACTCAACCGAAAAACCATGAAAGGGCGACTTGTGCAAGCCAATAATAAACCCCTCTACCACTTGCTTTGCCAACAGTTCGAGGTTTGAAAACTCATTAAGGTTTTGAAGTTGTTGCATCCGTTTTAAATCATCCAGCTTTTGTAATAATCGGCATCTTCCAGCGCAAGTGCATCCTCACAAATCCAAAGCGGCTTGAAGGTGTCCACCATCACCGCAAGTTCGCGCGTTTCGGTTTTGCCAATGCTTCTTTCCACGGTGCCCGGGTGTGGTCCGTGCGGAATGCCGATGGGGTGAAGCGTTATCATGCCTTTTTCCACATGCTTGCGGCTCATAAAATCTCCATCAACATAATAAAGCACTTCATCGCTGTCCACATTGCTATGGTGGTAAGGTGCCGGAATAGCCAGCGGATGGTAGTCGTAAAGCCGCGGCACAAAACTGCAAATCACAAAGTTGCGCGCCTCAAAGGTTTGGTGCACCGGTGGCGGCTGATGTACCCTGCCGGTGATGGGTTCAAAGTCGTGAATCGAAAACGCATAAGGGTAGTGGCAGCCATCCCACCCCACAGCATCAAATGGGTGATAGGTGTAGTGATAAGGATAAAGCAATCCTTCCTTTTTAATGTAAACCAGAAAGTCGCCTTTTTCATCGTGCGTTTGCATGTTTTGCGGCTCGCGGATGTCGCGCTCGCAAAAAGGCGCATGTTCCAGCAACTGCCCAAATTCGTTGCGGTAGCGCTGAGGATAGTTCACCGGAGAAAACGACTCCACAATAAACAGGCGGTTATCCTCGGTTTCAAACTCCATTTGGTAAATGGTTCCGCGCGGCACCACTAAGTAATCGCCATAACCAAAAGCTAACTCGCCAAAAATACTTTTCAGTTTGCCCCTACCCTCATGAACAAAAATCACCTCATCGGCTTCCGAGTTTTTATAGAAATAATCGGTGGTGGATTTGCGTGGCGCTGCCAAAACAATGTGGCAATCATTGTTCACCAAAACAGCCTTTCTGCTTTTAATAAAATCATCTTCCGGCTGCACTTTAAAACCTTTGTAGCAGCGGTGCTGCATGTTTTTGCGGGCTGCGATTTTCGGTTGAACATCAATTGGCTCACCAATGCCTGCAACCACCGTGGGCGGATAGCAATGATAAATCAACGAATACAAATTACTGAAACCCTCAGTACTCACCAACTCCTCGGCATATAAACCTCCATCGGGTTTCCTGAATTGCGTGTGCCTTTTGTGGGGCACCTCACCTCGCTTTATGTAGTGCGGCATAACTTTACTTTTTGCAATGATAAAACTATGAGCGTCAAAATCAGATGACAAAAATTACGCAGCATCAGCAACATGCCAAACCCAACAAACACAAGTGTTTCAGCGGCTCGCGCACCACGAATCAAAATTTATGTTTTGTTGTTTGAACCATAAATCTATATTTGCAGCCGCTTTGAAAAAAGCGAGTCTGTAGCTCAGCTGGTAGAGCAATACACTTTTAATGTATGGGTCTCGGGTTCGAATCCCGACAGACTCACAAAATCCCGCCAAGTGCGGGATTTTTTCATTTAGGAATGGAAACACAAAATGTACTGCCACCAAACTCGTTTCCTTCCACCCAAATTTTGCCTTTCAGATTATCCACAATCTTCTTGCACATGGCAAGCCCGATGCCGGTGCCAGAGAACTGGTCGCGGGCGTTCAGACGCTGGAAGATGATGAACACTTTTTCGTAATACTCGCGCGCTATGCCAATGCCATTGTCTATCACTTTAAACTCGTGCGAGGCAGGCAGTTCCTGATAGGCAATGTGAATCACCTTCTCATTGCTCAGGTTAAACTTTATGGCATTGCTGATGAGGTTTTCAAACAACCGATAAAGGTGTGTTTCGTCAGCTTCAATAACCGGAAGTTTATCGAAGGTGAACACTGCATTTTTCAGTTCGTTGCTGAACTGATTGCGCACTTCGGTAATCAAATTATTCAAATCCACTTTCACAGGTTTCACTTCAGTGTTCAGTTTTGAAAACTCCAGCAAACTGTTGATGAGTGAAAACATTCGCTTTGCACCTTCATTCACAAAACCCATGTAGGTTTGGGTGTCGGTATCCATTTTGCTGTCGAGCCTTCGCTCCAGCAACCCAATGTAGTTACTAATCATGCGCAACGGCTCTTTCAAATCGTGCGATGCCACATGCGCAAACTGCTTCAGTTCATTGTTTGAAATTTCAAGCTGGTGCGCATAGCTTTCAATTTCCATGTTCTTCTGCCGCAGCAGCTCAGCTTCTTTCTTTTTCTTTTCCAACTCAAAGCGCGACTTGGCATCCATAATGGCAGCGGCTTTATCAAAGTTGAACATCTCATCCTTAGTTTTATCGTAAAGGATGTGATACTCATAGGCACTTTTAAAGTTGCCTGCACCGGCATACACTTCCGAAAGGTATTGGTAAACCGTATTTAAGTCTGATTTGCTGTCAAGGTCTTTCAGCATTTCCTCCGCAATGTGAAATTCGCGAATGGAAGCATGGAAGTCGCCTTTCAGTTTATATGCCATCCCCAAATGAATATGCGAGTTGGCAATGGAATTTTGGTTGCCGAATTTCTGCTTTGCAAGCAGCGATTGGTTGAGCAATTCAAAGCCCTTTTCAAACTCGCCTAACTCGCAGTAAGTGTAGCCCGCGTTGTTCTGCACCACCGCTGCCGAAAATGCTTCGCCAAGCTCAATAAAAAGCTCTTGTGCTTTCAGCAAATACTCCAAAGCCTCCTTGTGTTTGTGCGATTCGTTGTAATGGTTGCCCAACATGTTGTAGCAACGCGCCAAACCTTCTTTGTTCTGTACTTTTTCAAAAATCCTGATGGATTTTTGCAAGCACTCTAAGGGATAGTCTTTTGAATCGGAGCCTCGGTCTAAAACCGAAATGTAGTAGTAAAGGAAACCAAGTTCCTCCTCCATTGCCACCGAAAGCGAAGGTTGCAATTCCAGCAACTGAATTGCACTTTGGTAGTGTTGCTGGGCATTTTCCCAAACACCAAGGTAATGTTCATTCATGCCCATCATGCGCAGCAAACGCGCCTGCAACAACACATTTGGCGCCTGAGTAAGAATGCTCAGTGCATGTTCTATTGTTTCATTACTCTTTTTAAACTGCGAAGCAACCTTTGAATAATACGAAGCCAGCTGATAGCAAGCCAGCGCTTGCCATTCGGGGTTAGCAGCATCCACCGCCAAATGCATTGCCTCGTTGGCAATTTGCTCTGCCTGCTGGCTCTGAATTTTAATCAGTTGCTCAGCTTTGCCGATGAGGTGAAAAAATTGTTGCTCTTGTGTTGCCACTGCTTTCATTTCGTGGAGGTTTACAAATGTTTGTCGGTTAAATGCTTCACATCGGGAAGCGAAAATTTTATGCAAGCGCCACCAAGCGGGCTGTCTTCAATCCAAATTCTTCCTTTCAGTTTCTCTATTGCTTTTTTACACACGGCAAGCCCAATTCCACTACCCGAATAGTCTTCCTGCTTGTGCAATCGCTGGAAAATGTAAAACACTTTTTCGCGCTGATCTTTCGGTATGCCAATGCCATTGTCGTGCACTTCAAATATATGTTTTCCTTGTTGAATATGATAGTTGATTTGCACTAATGGCTGCTCGCTCTGGTTATACTTCAAACCATTGCCCACCAAATTTTGAAACACCTGAAACATCAGGGTTTTATCGCTGTGCAAAACGGGCAATGCATTCCATGAAACCGAAGCATTTTTATGTTGAATAACTACCTCCAGCACGCGTTCCACTTCGCTCATCAATAGCTCCATATTCACTTGCTGAATTTTCAACTCAGCATTTGCCTGGCTTAAAGCCATCATGCCCTGAATCATTTCAAACATGCGCTTTGCACTGTTGTTGATGGTGATAATGAAGGTGTGTACATCTGAATCCGGATCGGGTTTCAGGTGCTGCTCCAGCAAGCGCGAGTAGCTGTTCATCATGCGCAGCGGCTCGCGCAAATCGTGCGCGGCAACGTAAGCTAACTGCTTCAACTCGTTGTTTGAAAGCTCTAACTGTCGAACATACTCATACACTTGCTCGTTCTTTTGCTGCTGAAGCTGTGTTTCGCGCTCTTCTTTATCAATTGCAAACCTTAGTGTGGCATTTTGCAGTGCAGTGGCTTTATCAAAATTCAGCCACTCGCTTTTCACCTTTTCATATTTCAGGCGGTAGTCAAATGCCGATTTGTAATCGCCTGCTTCTGCCAATGTTCCCGCCATGTTCTCATATAAATCATGTAATTCAACTTCCTTCTTGTTCTTCATCAAAAGCTCCTCCACCAAAATGTAATGCTCAATGGCTTTTTCGTAGTCTTTCAAACTGCGATATGCCTTTGCATAATAGGCATGTGATGCAGCAATGAAGGAAGGATTATTGGTTTTATTCATTGCCTCCAATCCATCCGAAAGTAACTTCATTCCAATTTCCACATCGCCCATGCGGCAATGCGCCAACCCAATGGGGCTTAAACAAGAATCTACGCCCACCAAATTTCCCGCTTCAAAAAATAACTGCTTTGCACGCTCCTGATAATATAAGCTTTGCTCAGGGTCGTTTTTCACATTGGGGTGATAGTTGGCATAAACCGTGTAGCACTTTGCCAAGCCTTCTAAATTGTTGCTGCGAGTGTAGAAATCTATTGCCTTTTGCAAATGCGCAAATTTCTCCTCATCAAATGGCAGGTGGCTGTATATTAGAATAATGTTGTAATGCAGGCTTGCTGCCAAAAAGAGCTCCTCTTGAGTTTGCGGAACCTCGGTTTCCAAAATTTTTGCCGCTTGCAAATAGTTTGAAACTGCATTGGTGAAGTTGCCCGTCCAATGATAGCAGATGCCAATCAACTTGAAAATGTTTGCGCTCAGGAACGGTTGATATTCGCCATTTAGCATGGCATGAGCGTTCAAAGCGTGATGCAGCGCGGCTTCGTAGTCTTTTAAAACGTTTACGTAGTAAGTAGCAATTTCAAGTGTGGCTTCAGCTGCCTGAAAAGGCAGGTTATGCTTTTGGGCGAGTGCAATGGCTTTGTTAGCAAATTCAATGCACTTGTAGTTGCGCTTCATGCGCTCAGCTTTTGCCGAGGCAATCAAGCTCAGCGCTTCCGAAAAAACATCAAGAGCAGGCATTGCGCCCATTTCCGCTTCATTACGGAATTTACCGTTTGTCATTACAGAGGGTTACAGTTGATGAAGTAACTACTGTTTCATCTTTACTTTATTGTTATGATACGGTAAACAACGTGCTGATGTTTCTTTTATTGAAATAAAATTTTGATTGAGTTTAAGATTGCTTTTACTCGCTCTTGGCGTTGCGCACCATTTTTTCAATCATATCCCATTCATCGTTTGTTACATCGTCAAACAAATTGAATTCGCCTGCGCCCTGCAACCATTCGCCACCGTCAATGGTAATAACATCTCCATTGATGTAAGCTGAAAAATCGGAAACCAGATAAGCAGCCAGATTTGCCAGTTCCTGATGCTCGCCCACTCTGCGGAGCGGCACTTGTTTTGAAAGGTTAAATCTGTCGCGGAATGGTTCAGGCACCAATCTATCCCAAGCACCTTTGGTGGGGAAAGGTCCCGGAGCAATGGCATTCATTCTGATGCCATATTTTGCCCACTCCACCGCCAGCGAGCGCGTGAGCGCCAGCACTCCTGCCTTTGCAGTTGCCGATGGCACCACATAGGCGCTGCCCGTCCAGGCATAGGTGGTAACAATGTTCAGCACCACCCTGTTGGTTTGCTTGTTCTTTATCCAGTGTTTGCCAAGGGCAAGGGTGTTGTTGATGCTGCCTTCCAGCACAATGCCGATTACTGATTTAAATGCGTTTGCGCTGAGTCTTTCTGTGGGCGCAATGAAGTTTCCGGCAGCGTTGTTCACCAAACCATGAATTTCGCCAAAGCCTTCATGTGCCAAGCGAATCATGTTCTCCACTTGGGCATAATCGCGCACATCGCATGCAAGCGCCATCACCTTTCCGCCTGTTTCATCTTCCAGTTCAAATGCCGCTTTTTGCAGCACTTCTAATTTGCGGCTGGTGATAACCACATTGGCACCCAACTCAAGAAAATAACGCGACATTGACCTGCCAAGTCCTGTTCCGCCTCCGGTTACAATAATAGTTTTGTCTTTCAGCGCACCTTCGCGCAGCATCGGTTGATTGTACATGTTCATGATTAATTTGTGATGGTAGTTAATTGAATAGTCAGATTTACACTCAAACAGAAAGTTTTACAGCATGATAAACAAATGAATTAACCAAAGTTCACAAAGCAGATTGAAATAGTTTGGATGGCTATTTCATCCTTTGCACAGCATAAAACGAACATTATCCATGACAAGGTTATTGCTTAAAAGTATTCTGCTTTTGCCCATTACTTCATTTATACTTTCAACAGCATTTGCCAAGTCGGGCAAAAAAACCGATGCCGATGTGCGTATGAGTTCATGGGGTGTTTATTCGGGCTATAGCAACTCAGATTACAAAGGTTTCAAGTACCATTCCCGGTACATTCCTATGCGCGACAGCACCCTCATTGCCATTGATGTTTTCCTGCCAAAAAAACTTGAAGCAGGCAAAAAAGTACCAACAGTACTTTACCTCACGCGATATGTTCGCTCCATCCGCGCAAAGTTTCCGCTAAATCTTTTCAAGCACCCTGTGTTAGTAGTGGTTTCGGAAGAAGAGATAAAATTTTTCACTTCGCATGGCTACGCCTGCATAATTGTGGATGCGCGCGGAACAGGCGCATCGCTTGGGGAGCGAAGAATGGAATTCAGCCCTGAAGAAATTGCCGATGGTAAGGACATTGTAGATTGGATTATCAGCCAACCGTGGAGCAATGGTAATGTTGGCTCAACCGGTGTAAGTTATGTGGGTACCACGGCTGAAATGCTTTTGGTGAATCAACACCCAGCAGTGAAGGCTTGCATCCCGCGCAGCAACATTTTTGACCTATACAACTACATCATGTTTCCGGGTGGTGTGCGGATGGGTCCGTTTGTAGATATTTGGGGGAAAACAACTCAATCGCTCGACCATAATGATTTTGGGGTGTTTGGAAAGAAAGCCAAGAACTTGGTTATTGGCATCAACCCTGTGAAAGGCGATAAAGGCAGAAAAATTTACAAAACAGCACTTCATAACCATTGGCAAAATTTCGACATCACACAAGGATTAAGAAAAGTTCAGTTTCGTGATGATGTGCATGAGGGATTAGGAGTAAACAGCGAAGTGTTTAGCATTCATCATTATCGAAAGCAAATTGAAAATTCAGGTACACCTATTTACCGAATTGGCGGATGGTATGACGGTGCGCTTGCAAAAAGTTGTTTAGATGGATGGCTAAACACCAACAACACAGCAAAAGTGTTGATTGGACCCTGGGATCACGGACCGCAGAATAATGCAAGCCCATTTGCTACATCAAAAAAAGTGGAGTTCGATGTTATGCGTGAAATGCTCCGTTTTTTTGATTATCACCTTAAAGGAATCAAAAACGGATTGGAAAACGAGCCGCTGCTGCGGTACTACACCGTGGGTGCTGAAAAGTGGGAAACCGATTTCATGTGGCCTCCCAAAAACACCACCTCACTTCGCTTTGAGTTAAACCCTGGCTTGACCTTGCAGGAAACCACCAATGAAAACGGCATAGTGGAATATGAAGTGGATTACACAGCCTCCACGGGTTTAACCACACGCTGGAACAGCATCACCCAACTTTTCATGAATGGACCAACACACTATGACAACCGAGCAGAGGAAAATAAAAAACTCTTGTGTTTCACTTCCCCTCCGGTTGAAAAAGATTTTACTATCACCGGTCACCCATCCATTCATTTGAATTGGAGTGCAGATGCTGATGACGCCACTGTATTCGCATACATGGAGGAAGTGCAAGCCGATGGAAAAGTGATTTATATCACAGAAGGTATGCTGCGCCCCTTGCATAGAAAAATCACTGAAAAGCCAACATACAACTCACCCATACCTGCGCACTCATATCTTTCTGCCGATGCTGCTCCTTACCGCTCAGGTGAAACTGTTCGCTTAGAGTTTGATTTTCTGCCAATCTCCTATAAAGTTTCGCAGGGGAGCAGCATTAGAGTTTCCATAGGAGGATCAGATGTGGGGCATTTTGACACCACCGAAGTTAAGCCCCGTAACTTTTTCATCCACATCAACACACACGAGCCTTCGTTTGTTGATTTGCCTGTTTCAGGCAATTAAAGGCAACAACAAATAGCTCGCATAAGTTTTTGACAATTCGCTCAGTAGTTTAGGCATAGCATGTAAGTTTTATTTTCCACCTAAAGCGTTTATGTTTATCAAAACAAAAACACCGAATGACATGAAAACGCACCTGCATTATTTCTACCATTGGGAAAAAGAGAAACCCAATGCAGTTTTTCTCCGCCAGCCAAAAGGCGACACTTGGAAAGAAATCACTTATACACAAGTTGGCGAAGAAGCGCGCAAAATTGCCGCAGCTTTACTTGCAAAGGGCATTCAAAAAGGCGACCACATCGGCATTTTTTCCAAAAACTGCTATCACTGGATTATTGCCGACATTGCCATCATGATGGTTGGCGGAGTTTCGGTTCCGTTTTACCCAACAGTGAGCGGTGAAGAGTTAGACGACCTGCTTCAGCGCGGGCATTGCAAAGCTTTGTTTGTGGGAAAGCTGGATGCTTTTCATGACAGCCACAAGCAAGCAGCCCAAAAAGTTTTAACCATTGCGTTCCCTCATTATGATGGCAATGCAAAAACCGAAGTGGGCGAAAAATGGGAACAACTCTCCGCAAATCATCCACCACTCGAAAATGCACATGAACCTGAGCAGGATGATTTGTGGACAATACTTTTCACTTCGGGAACGACAGGCGCACCAAAGGGTGTGATGCTCACTTACAAAGCTCCGGTATCCATCATGGAAGCCGAACAGCAGCACAACATGATTGGCATTTTCAAAATGACCGACTTCCGCTTTATTTCATACCTGCCGCTGAATCACATTGCCGAGCGCATGATTGTGGAAAGCGCGTGTTTCCTCACCGGAGGCACCATTTCATTTGCTGAAAGCTTAGACAGTTTTGCTAAAAACCTTGCTTCCATTCAGCCTACCATTTTCATGAGTGTGCCGCGCATTTTCACCAAGTTTCAATTGGGCATTCTTGATAAACTCGGTGGTCCGAAACGCTTTAAAATTTTGATGAGCATTCCGCTTGTTTCTTCATTGCTAAAAAAGAAAATCAGGCAAGGCATAGGGTTGGCAAAAGCAGAAGTAATTCTTACTGGAGCCGCCCCCACGCCCGATGCGGTGAAAGAGTGGTATAAAATTTTGGGCATCACACTGCGTGAAGTTTACGGCATGACCGAAAACAGCGGTGGCTGCACACTGATGCAAGGCGACACCATCAAAGCAGGCACTGTGGGCAAGCCGCTTCCGGGAGTGGAACTGAAAGTGGACAAAGAAACCGAAGAAGTGCTGATGCGCGCACCCTGGAACATGACCGGCTACTACAACGAACCTGAAAAGACTGCTGAAACCATTCGCGATGGGTGGATACACACCGGTGACCGAGGTGAAGTTGACAGCGAAGGCTACCTGAAACTCACCGGGCGAGTGAGTGACACATTTAAAACTTCAAAAGGAAAATTCATTGTGCCTGCGCCATTAGAACACTATTTGGCAAAAAATAATTACATCGAACAAGTGTGTGTGGTGGGCTTGGCGGCACCGCAACCATTGGCATTGATTTGTTTATCGGAGTTGGGCAAACAAGCAGAAAAAGAAAAGTTAGAATCAAGCCTTTCTTACACATTAAACAAGCTAAATAACACCTTGCCGAGCTACCAAAAAGTTTCGCGCATTGTGGTGATGAAAGAAGACTGGACAACCGATGGCGGAATACTTACACCAACTTTGAAAATTAAACGCAATGTGGTGGACAAACGCTATGCACACCTTTACGATGAATGGAGCGAAAAAAAGGACGAAGTTGTTTATCACTAACGCATTGTTGTTGCTTTTTCAGAGGTGATTTTCATCACGCATTTGTGTCAATACTTGCCCACCAAACACCAGCTTGCTATATTGAAGCCCGATGCTCAATAATCTGAAAATAGCCCTGCGCAGCATTTGGCGCTTCTTTCCGGTTCAGTTGTTGGTGGTTGCGTTGCGCAGGCATCAGGTGTTGCTTGCATTTTGGATTTTCATGTTTTTGATAGTTGTGGGGCGCGGTGGCGCAACCTATGGCGTACCTTATCTTTTCCTCGACCCCGAGTATTTGGGGCATGTGGGTTACCTAAGTTTTGCATTTGTAGGTATGGGTTTTGCCGCATTATTTGTTACATGGAACATAGTAAGTTACATGCTGCACAGCCACAGGTTTCAGTTTCTGGCAAGTTTAGAAAAGCCAATGTGGGTGTTTTTTATCAACAACTCCATTATTCCCGCGGTGTTCATGTTTGCTTACACATGGGCAATTGTAAGGTTTCAAACACAATTTGAGTTTCAAAGCTGGAAGCGGCTTGGGTTGGAGGTTATGGGTTTTTGGGCGGGTTTTGTGTTCGTCATCACCCTCACTTCCATTTATTTTCAGTTCACCAATCGCTCGGTGCAGGGGGTTGCAAAAGCCTACAAACTTTCAGTTCGCAGAAAAAAAATTCTGAAACGCCTGAAGCTAAATGAAGAGTTGGAGCCAAATGAAAAATGGCAGGTGGACTCTTTCATTTCTATGTCTCTTTCGCTTAGGCTCACCCGCTCGGTGGAACACTATGAAGATGTGCTTTCAAAGTTGGTTTTCAGGCAACATCACTGGAATGCATTGTTTGCGCAAATCGGCTCCATAGTTTTCCTTATCGGCTTGGGCTACTTTGCCGAAAACCCGCTGTTTCAAATTCCCACTGCAGCAAGCGTTTTTCTTTTTGTTTCCATTTTGGTGTCGCTCACAGGCGTGTTTATTTACTGGACCGGAGGATGGGGCACGGCAGCCATTGTAACTTTTATTGTTGTGCTGAATCAACTTACCAAATACGATTTCTTTGGCTATCAAAGCCGCGCATTTGGTTTGATATATGATGGTGTGCAAGCGCCTTACACGCTCGATTCGCTTCGTGCAATGGCAAGCGATGAAAACATGCGTGCCGACATGATTTACTTCACCCAAATTTTAGAAAACTGGAAGAAAAAAAACCTGACACCCGGGGCAAAGCAAAAACCCAAAATGGTGTTCCTGAACAGCAGTGGCGGAGGTTTGCGGGCAAGCGTTTTCAGCATGGCTGTTTTTCAAAAAGCCGATAGCATTTTGGATGGCAGCCTGATGAAGAAAACTTTTATGATGAGCGGAGCCAGCGGTGGAGCGGTGGCGTTGGCTTATCTGCACGAGTTGAATTTGCAGCAAACCAACGGCAGCACATTCAGGTTGTGGGACAGAATTTACACCGAGCGACTTGCCTTGGATTTACTCAATCCCATGTGCATCAACATCCTCAGCAACGATATGTTTTTCCCCATTCACAAATTCAAAATTGGCGACCAAACCTACTTCCGCGACCGAGGCTATATGTTTGAAAAATATCTGGCGCAAAACACCGACATGCTTTTTGAAAAAAAGGTTTCCGATTACCGCGAAGCGGAACTTCGCGCACAAATTCCTGTAATCATTTTTCACACTGCCTGCATCAACGATTCACGTAAGTTCTACATCTCTCCTCACCCAGTGCGCTTTTTAATGAAGCCGCAAACCCGAAGTAAATACAACTTAGACCTTGCCATTGACGGTGTTGATTTCGGCTCGTTTTTTAAAGAGCAACACAGCAGCGAACTCAGGCTGTTGAGCGCTGTGCGCATGGGCGCTTCGTTTCCATTCATTCTGCCACACACCATCCTGCCAAGCGAGCCGCCCGCCTATGTTTTTGATGGGGGCGCCATTGACAATTTCGGGCTGGAAACCACCATCAAATTTCTTACTGTTTTTAAAGACTGGATAAATGAAAACACCGGTGGTGTGGTGATTCTGCAAACACGCGATTCGCAAAAAGATGAAGAGCCGCAGGAAACGCGTCAAAAAACTTTTTTGCAAAGCGTGTCGCAGCCGCTTGGCGCACTCTACAACAATCTCGAAAACATGCAAGACAACCACAACGACACCAAACTTGCATTCATCAACAACGAGTTGAAAGGCAAAATTCAATACATCATCTTCGAATATGTACCTGAAAAGAAAACAGAAAAAGCATCCATGAGTTTGCGCTTAACCAAACGCGAACAACGCGAAATTATCAATTCGCTTTCGCGCCCAAACAACACCCGCTCTTTTGAACTGATGCGCAAAGCTTTGGAAGATTAGTTTTGAATTTTGCTGCGCAACAAAGCAGCGCATTCATCCACATCCAGCGGATTGGCAGCTGCCCCCGCTCCCATTTCGCTGCCTGCATACCACTTAATTTTATCGGCAGCGCGCAACGGTGGATAAAACTCAATGTGAAAGGCGTAGTAATCGCGGCAATGCCTGAACTTAGGAACATTCACAGGGTTTTGGTGAATGCACATCATGTAAGGAAACTTGCGGTTGTAAATTTTATCGAAGCCTGCAACCAACTTTTTCAAAATCATTGCCAGTTCCATTTTTTCAGCATCATCAAATTCGGTGAAGTTGAGTTTGTTGTTTTTGTTCACCACAAAAACCCCGAATGGATAATCGGTGAAATAAGGAATGAAAACAGCAAACGAATCGGTTTCCATAATCATCCGTTTTTGGTGCTGCTTTTCCGCTTGCACCAAATCGTGAAAAAGATTGGATGCATTGGCTTTGAAATAGGCTTTGCAGTTTTTCAATTCATCTTCAATTTTCTTGGGCAGCCAACTGTAAGCATACAATTGCCCATGCGGATGATGAATGGTAACACCCACTTCTTCGCCTCGGTTTTCAAACTCGAAAATGTATTTGATGCGCTTGTTTTGGCTCAGCGATGCAAATCTATCAGCCCACAGGTTGATGAGTTTCAGCACATGTGCATCGCTTAAATCATACAACTCTTTTGAAGGGTCATCGGTGTAAAGCATCACTTCGCATTTCCCGAAGGCAGGTTTGTTTTTGAAGAAAGCATTCTTTGCACTTGCTGGAATTTCAGGATGCAAACTCAGTGTTGGAAAATCATTGTCATAAGCCAACACATCATAGCTATCAGGCAGATTCCCCTGACCCGGTGCAAACGGATTGTAATCTTTAGGCAAGTGCGGGCGGTGCTGACGGTTAGTGGCAACCATCGTCCAGGTGGCAAGCAGCGGATTCCAACGAAGTTCAGGCAAGTGAGAATTTTTTGTAGCGCAAATCTGACTGATTTTTTCTTCGATAGGCATAAAATTACTCTTCAATAAACTTTTCCGAACTTTGAAAATCAAGCACACCAAAATTTCAAACATGAAAAACATAAAGTTGATTGCAATGCTGCTGTTTGCCGGTTCATTTGCATTCCTAATTTCCTGCCGCAAAGGCACTTTAAACGAAAGCATACAAAGCGCACAGGACAACGTTTCCATTGAAACCGAATTAGGCAATATCTACGATGCAGCATCGGGCTACGCGCAGGAAGATGGCTTAACCGGAAAAACCGATGCCACCGTGTTGCCAAGCGGTGCAATAGTTACCTTTCAGGATTCGGCATTTGTGTCGCAGGATGGCACGCCACTCACTTTCACTATTGACTATGGTGCGCTGGGCAGCACAGCGCCAAAAGGTTTATTGTGTAAGGATGGGCGATATCGCGCAGGCAAAATCAATGTTTCACTTAAAGAAAAATTCGGCACTGCCGATAATCAAATTACTGTTTCCATTCCATCTGCAAACGATTATTATGTAGGCAATGGAACCGACATGCGCAAAGTTACCGGCACCAAAACTGTTACCCGACAAGGCAGCGCAAAAACATGGAGTGTGGTGGTAAGCAATGCCACATTAGAAACCCAAAACGGAACCATTCAGTGGAATGCCAACCGAACGCTTACGCAAACTGTGGATGTGCCCGGAGCGTTTGGCGATGAATACACCATAACAGGTTCTGCTCAAGGCGTGAATGCAAAAGGCGAAGCATTCTCGGTGGTAACCACTGAGCCTTTGGTGAAGAAAATTCAAATCGGTTGCCTTTCAACTTTTGTCAGCGGTGTGTTGGAACTCACCAATTCCAAAAATGAAAAGTTTACCATTGATTACGACCCTTACAACAACTCGGCTTGCGACAAAGCCGCAGAAGTTTCATTCAGAAACCGTAAGCGAATCATCAATGTTTGGTAATGCTATTGCAAACGCAAATAGCTGATTAAATCAGTGGTTTGAAGGTTGGTGTAGCCCAATGCGCGCAGCATGGTTACCACCTGCCCGCGATGGTAGGAACCATGATTAACCACATGAAAAAGAATTTCTTCCACCGGCTGTGCATACTCCACACCTTTCAGGTTTTTGTAGCGGATAACCGTGTCTAAAAGCGCGCGGTCTTTTCTCTCAACATAAGCCTGAAGCTGCTTGCTGTTTTCAGTGAATGCCTTCAGCGCTTCTTCAAAATTTCCGGTGAATGACTCGCTGGGCCAAGTGGTAATCTGCTCACCTTTTACTCGGGTAAACCAAATTACTTCGGCATCCCAAATATGATAGATTGTTTTGCGAATGGTGTTGAAACTGCTTGGGGTTTCCTGCTCGGCAATTTCCAAACCGGCATCGGTGATGAAGGATGTTATCCTTTCGTTTGCCCAAACATTGTAGGCAAGATGTTTTTGAATCTGATACATTTCAATTATTGCGATTTAAATTTTTCGGTTAATCTTTCATAGGCTTCGCGCAGTTGTTGCAATCGCATTTCAGCCTGCTTCACTTCCTCAGTGGTGTAGTGAGCATTTCTGTCGGGGTGAATTTTCAGCACTAATTTTCTGTAAGCCATTCGCACTTCAACTTGGGTGGCATTGCTTTTTAAATCAAAAACTGAAAAATCATCCACCAAAATTTCCGACCAACTTGCAATCAGCTTACGATAAACCACATCGTTGATATTCAGCAAGCCGGCAATTTTAAACAGCGCTTTCTTTTCGCTTTCTGCCAGCGAATTGGAGTCGCTCACGGCAACTTCATAGGCAAATCTCAGCGTTTGATGTGCCACATCTTCATGATGGTAAATCCTGATGTAACCACATGCCTTTTCAAGTTCGTAATGATGACTCAGGCAATGATTCAGCACCTTCATTTTATCTTCAATATGCTCCTCGCCCGAAACTGTTTGCACAAACTTTCGCACAGCATCCAATTCGCTCAGCGACACTTTTCCATCGGCTTGAATGATGTGCGATGCAATCACCATCCAACAGGCTTCTAACTCCGAAACATTTTCGTTTGGGTTAGCTGCTTCTGCCTCAGGCTCCTCCTCCATCATGTTTCCGGCAACAAAACCCAAAAAGCCGCCCACCGGTCCACCCACCAGCCAGCCCAAACTTCCACCAAGCCATTTATAGCTTTTGCTCATGCTATTTTTTTCAACTTTCCTGCAAAGGTGAAATACGCCAACACCAGCCCGGTGAAAATTAACGGCAAGTGTAGCATTTGCGTGCTGCTTAAACCCCAAAGCCCGCTGGCATCGGGCACTTTAGTAAATTCAATCACAAAACGCACTCCAAAAATTACAGTAAAAAATATGCTCAGGAAAATGCCCGGAAGTCTGCTCCCTAATTTGAGATACAACGCCATTTGAACTAAAAAAATTATGCTGTAAGCAATTGCCTCATACAAAACGCTTGGATGCCGCGGAATGTTGTCCACCTGCTGAAAAATAAACGCCCACGAAACAACAGCGGGTTTGCCAATCAACTCGCTGTTCATCAGGTTACCCAACCTGATAAAAACACCTGCAATGATGGATGCAATGGCAGTTCTTTCCATAATCCACAAATAAGAAAACTCAGGGTTACGCCTCTGAAAAATCCACAACGAAACAAAAGCCCCTGCCACACCACCATGACTTGCCAAACCTCCTTTCCAGGGCTTTAGCAGCTCAACCGGATGAGCTAAGAAATAATCAGGTTGATAGAACAAAGCTTGCGCCAGGCGTGCCCCAATCAATGCACCGGTGAAAACATAAATGATGAGGTCAATCATTTTTTCGGGGTCTTTGCCTTCGCGTTTGCAAAACCATTGCGCCAGAAAAAAAGTGCCGAAAATGGAAGCTGTCCAACTTAAACCATACCACTTCACCGAAAAACTGCCCACAGAAATGGCATCGGGGTTCGGATTCCAAACAATGTATTCAAGCATGATGCTGCAAACGAAGAAAATTCAAACGAACAAAACTGAAATTGTTTGCTGTAAGTTCCCACAATGGAACTAAGTGCACAAATCCCATTTTAATTTAAATCCGGCAAAAAAGCTCCTCAAGGAGGCAGTGAAAAAACAGATTTGAGGCAAATTGCTTTCTTCGCAAAAAATCAGGTATGATGAAAAATATTCTCGTTGCATTGTTTGCAACATGCTTATCGTTGGCAGCTGTTTCGCAAGGTTACTTTTTAGAATACAAACTCAGCGGAGCTAAAGAGGGTTTGATTGGCAACATGAAAATCCATGCCATGAACAACAACAGCCGAACCGAAATGAATTTCACAGGAGGCGGCATTGCGGCTTTTATGCCTAAAGGTTTGGCAGCATTGTATTTGGGCAAGTCCCCCGATAAAATTTTTATGCTAAACCCCACCGAGAAAACTTACACTGAAATTCTTGTTGGCGATGATAGCGATTGGAGTGACCTGAACACTGATGAATATGAAGTAACGGTGGTGGGAAAAGAAAAAGTGAATAGTTACAACGCTACGCATGTGAAGGTACGCATGAAAAACACAGGCGATGTGCAAGACATGTGGGTAAGCTCCGAAGTGCCTGCCTACACTGAGTTCCAAAGTGTGAAGAGCAAATACACCGGCAAGGCGAATTTGTATAAAGCGCTTGAAGCTAAAGGTGCAGGCGGATTTCCGGTGCGAATCATGGCAAAGCAAAATGGCTCAAGCATGCAGTTAGATTTAGTAAAGGCTGAGAAAAAGAATCTTGACAAATCGCTTTTCAGTTTAGATGGCTATGCACAGGGCGGTTTGATTCCGGGCATGAACGGCACCATTGACTTATCTATCATGAAAGACATTCAAAACATGTCGGCTGATGAACAGCGCAAGGCAATGGAGCAATTGCTGAAACAATTTCAAACTGAGGAAAAATAATTGGTGACACCGGACGCCCCCCTCATCCTGAGCATTGAAACCGCCACGCCCATTTGTTCGGTGTGTGTGGCACGGGGGACTGAAGTTTTAGCCGAACGCAATTCATCGCTTGGCAACGAGCATGCAAGCGTTTTAGCTTCATTCATCAATGATTTGTTCAATGAAACCCATTTTTCGGTAAAAGATTTAAGCGCCATTGCAGTTAGCGAAGGTCCGGGCTCTTACACGGGCTTACGCATAGGTTTATCCACCGCCAAAGGAATGTGCTACGCATCGGGCATTCCCCTAATTTTAATAAACACTTTGCAAGGCATGGCAGCAGGCATGAGCAGCGCTAAAAGCGATTGGCTGATTCCGGTAATTGATGCACGCAGAAATGATGTTTATTGGAGCGTTTTCAAAAAATCGGGTGAGTTGTTTGATGCCAAAGAATGTAACAATGTTGATGAAATAGCAACATACATTTCGGCAAACAACCTCAAAGTTGCCATTGCCGGAACGGGCGCACAAAAGTTTGCAGATGCAGGCGTGGATGTAGAACGTTTAAATGAAAATGTGATTGCTGCCAAAAATCTGATTCCGCTTGCACTTGAAAAACACAAGGCAAACATGTTTGCCGAATTGGCTTATGCCGAACCTGTTTATAGGAAAAATTGAAGCTTAACTTACTCTAAACAGCTTTCGGTAAAAGTCTGCCGATAAAATCCGCGAATCATCAGCGGCTTTAAAAGCCAAAAACAAACCAATGGGTAGTAGCACAAATGTGCTCAACCACATTCCGGCAATGATGCCCAGCATTTGCCGTTCGGCAAGTTTTTCGCCAATGATGCTGCTAACGTGATAAAGAATAAAAAACAGCACCGCATAAAACAGGGGCCAGCCAAGCCCGCCTTTCCTGATGATGGAGCCTAATGGCGCACCCACCAAAAACAATACCACACAAGCCACCGCCAGCGTAAACTTCCGGTAAATTTCAATCAGTAGCGACCTTCGGTTGTTGTCCTTAAACTCCACTTGCTTGATAGTGATGTTGGTGTAGTTCTTCACATTCCTTGCCTGATTGATGGCATGTTCCAAAATGGCAACTTTGGCTTCTTTGTCTTTTTGCTGCAAAACACTGTCAAAAGGCAATGCGCTTTGAATCCTTTCAGCTTGCTTTAAAGTGTCAAGCCCAAAGCGGAAAAAATTAAAGTATGGCTGCAAATAAGCCCGAAGTTGAACACGCAAATTGTATTCTTCAATATCCACTGTGTCCATTTGTTGCACCAATTGTTTCAGCGAAAGCATCTGCTTCAGGTCGCGGAAATAGTTTTCATCAGTTCGCGAAAGTTTAAACTGACTCAAATCAAACTTCTTCTCATAGGTGCCAAACGATGAACGATACATTTGGTGGGTGGACGAGTCAGGGTGCTTTGGTGGCACTTCTTTGTATTGCTTGCCATTTATCAGGCTTAGCGTTAGCACTAATTTTTCTTCATCCTGAATCATGCTGCCTTCCTTGGCGGTAATCACATGGTCGCTGCCCATGCCGCTGGTGTGGTCATAAACAATGATGTCGTAAAGTTTATTGCCATCATCGCTCTTTCGGGCAGCGCGAATGGAAAATCCATCCAAGCCATTGTAGAAAATGCCCGGTTTAATGGCAACCGATGGTTTTAAATGTCTGATGTCATAGAGCAGCGATTGAAATTTTAGGTTTGCCTTTGGCAGCATATAGTTGGAAAAAAGCAACGCTAAAGCCCCAATGGCAAACGATGCAATCAGCAGTGGAAGCATAAACCTGAGCAGCGAAATTCCGGCAGCTTTTGCAGCAGTTAGTTCCAAATGTTCGCCAAAGCTGCCCATTGTCATAATAGAAGCCAGCAGCACCGCAAGCGGCAATGCCAGCGGAACAAGTTTTGCGCTGGCATAAAACAGTAACTCGCTCAGCACCCAAAGGCTGATGCCCTTCCCCACCAAGTCATCCACATATTTCCACAAAAACTGCATCACCAGCACAAACAGCGCAATGCCGAAAGTGAGCAGAAATGGTCCAATAAATTGCATCACCGCAAGGCGGTCTAATCGCTTCATTTGCTATTCCTCTGCAATCTTACTTTTTCCGAAGGAAACTGCCTCAACTTGTTTTGCCGCGTTTGCAGAAGATAACGGACGCTCATACACTCCGTTTTTGATATACGGATATTCGATTTTGGAGAGATACAAACCCTTGGCAGGTGAGGTGATGATGATGCGGAATTTCTGCTGATTCACCACAGTGTCAATAAACTGCTCCACCGAAATTTTCCCCTTGCCCACCACCAACAACGAGCCTACAATCCTGCGCACCATACCCCTTAAAAAGCGATTGGAAGTAATGGTAAACCTAACTCCAAAATCACTTTCATTTAAACTGATTAACTCATTGTATTTCTTTGACTTATCAAAGTTTGACAAAACACATTCTAAAGCAGGCAACACATCCCATTTTGCCACGCTTACATCGCAAAGATTTGTTTTAAAATCCTCGCTTTTCAAGCACAGCGAAGTGAAATCTTTCACCTGAGTCAGCGCCCTGGTTGCTTCTTCCACCTTCTGCCAGTCAATGCGGTAAAAGCCCTGATAAACACTCAACTTCTCCAAAAAAGGGTTTTTGTGGAAATGGATGAAATACTCATAAGTGCGGGCAGTGGCATCAAAACGAGTGTGTGCTTTTTCATGCACAGCAAACACCTCATGTATGGCAATGTCATCAGGCAAAACACAATTCAGCCTGAACTTAAAATCTTCGGTATCCAACACCCTTTCAGTGTCAAAGTGCATATAAAAATCCTTGGCATGCACTCCGGTGTCGGTTCTGCCGCAGCCCACAGAAGTGGTGTGCCGGTTCAGCAACTTGGCAATTGCATTGTTGATGGTTTCCTGAACAGTGGTGTCGTGTTCCTGCACCTGCCACCCGCTGTAGCGCATTCCAAAGTAGGATAATCTCAAAAAATACCTCATCAACAATGTTAGTTTATTACACGCTTATGACGACAATCCAACATCCAAAATCATCATAATCAAAAAGCCGGCAATGAAACCCAGCACCGCCACATCGGTGTATTTATCGCGCTGCGTTTCAGGAATCACCTCTTCCACCACAACATAAATCATGGCACCGGCTGCAAACGCCAATGCAAATGGGAGCGCAGGCTGCGAATACATCACCGTTAGCGCACCTACCACCCCTGCAATCGGCTCTACAATGGCAGACAACTGCCCATACCAAAAACTTTTGAACCTACTCACGCCCATCCTGCGCAGTGGCATTGAAACAGCTATGCCCTCGGGGAAATTCTGAATGCCAATGCCAATTGCCAAAACAATGGCAGCGCTGAAACTTGTGTCTTCCACTCCAATTGCTGCAGCGCCAAACAGCACCCCAACCGCCAAGCCCTCAGGAATGTTGTGCAGGGTGATGGCAAGCACCAGCAAAGTGGTTCGGTGAAGCGCAGTTTTCATACCCTCCGATTCGCTTTCGGCAAAGTTGATGTGCAAGTGCGGGGTGTATTTATCCAACACAAACAAAAACATGGCGCCAGCCAAAAAACCAACCGCAGCAGGCATCCAAACCATGTCAGGATAAAGCTTACGCGACATTTCAATGGCAGGATTCAACAGCGACCAAAAACTTGCAGCAATCATCACCCCACCCGTGAAACCCAACATGGCATCGAGCACGCCACGGTGCAAGGTGCGGAAGAAAAACACCAATGATGCTCCCAAGGCAGTAACCAACCAAGTGAAAGTGGTGGCAAAAAATGCCGACCAAACCGGTCCTATCTCCCTGCTAATGCGCTCTAACTCTTCCACTGCTCGCTTTTTGCAGTGCAAATAAAACAACTGCAACTTATCCTGCCTTAATTATGAGCAAGTAATTAGTTCGGGTGAAAATTTGGAAGCCGTCAACAATTTTGGTATGATTGTTGTAATTGAATAATTAAAATCTCTGCTTATGGAAAATTGCTACGCTAAGAGAATTATTATTAGTTCTGTACTATTCTGACGCACATTTTCCCTGCAAATGAAAGTTTGCAGTTTATTGCAAGAGAAAAAAAGGCTCCTCGAAATTCGGGGAGCCTTTAATTTTTCATGCCGGAACCGGGGGGGACTAATAATCATCCTCTTCAAAATCATCGGCATATCTGCCGGTGTCATCCTGGAAATTATCAATGTTAAAATCTTGCCTGCGCACAAATTCCTCCTGCTTTAGCTTAATCATGTTTAAGCGGTCGAGGCGAAAGTTGCGGTAGTCATTGCGCAGATGGCAAAAACCAACCAAATGGCGCTTACGGTCTTTGTAAACCACAGCCATAGGCTCGATGTCGCGGATGCTGATGCCCTTTTCGCGGCTATCGTACTCGATGGTTACTATTTTACAGTTATCAATTGCGTTGTTAATTGTGCCGAGTAAATTAGGCGAGTAATGCATTTGTTTGCGTTGTGCATTGCCGCTTCGGCTGTAGGTGGAATGTCCATTCATAATTTCAATCACGTTTAGTTGCGGGCGAATATAGACGCTTATGCTCCGTATTACCAAATTTTTATATAAAAAAATTTCGTTTTCAGTTTCCTTGCAAAGCTAATAGATTCAACACTTTTAGAAACCACACCCCCTTTTTGAGTTTTTTATTTGTAGCAATTTACACTACAAGCGGTGTGTGCGAAATAATACCTTCGCAAATCACAAATCATTAAAACCTATTTTAAGGCTTGCAAAATGGAAATAGCAATACTGTTGGTTGGCATAGGGGTTGGCTTCGCGCTTGGTTTTTTCTACTTTAAATCGAAAACAGCTTCGGAAAAAGGCATTTCGGAAATTGATTTTGAGCGTGTGCTGAATGAAAAAAACGCCCTTGAAGTAGAGCGTGGGCGCTTGCAGGAAAGGGTGAAAATTTCTGCCGAAGAAATTCTGTTGCTGCAAAACAATTTTTCCTCCGAAAGAGAAAACGCTGCACGGTTAGGCATTGAATTGTCGTCCGTTAAAACTTCCTACAAAAACCTTGAGCAAAAACTTTTGGAGCAGAAAGGCGAAGTGGAGCAACTGCAGGAACGTTTCAAAATTGAATTCAAAAACATTGCCAATGATTTGCTGGAAGAAAAAAGCAAAAAATTCACCGAGCAAAACCAACTGAAACTGGGCGAAATCTTAAACCCGCTGAATGAAAAAATCAAAGCATTTGAAACCAAAGTGGAACAAACCCACCGCGAATCGCTTGAAAAAAATGCAGGCTTGGTGCAGCAAATCCTGCAACTAAAAGATTTAAACCTGCAAATGAGTAAAGATGCGCTCAACCTTACTAAAGCATTAAAAGGCGACACTAAAGCACAAGGCAACTGGGGCGAAGTGATTTTGGAGCGGGTGCTTGAAAAATCGGGTTTGGTGAAGGACCGCGAGTACACCGTTCAGCAATCGGTAACGACAGATGAGGGCAAACGACTGCAACCCGATGTGGTGATTCACCTGCCGGAAAACAAAAATGTGGTGGTGGACTCAAAAGTGTCGCTGGTGGATTACGAGCGGTTTGTGAGCGAGGAGGATGAAGCGCAGCGAGCAGTGTTTCTGAAAAAACATATTCAGTCGTTGCGCAGTCATGTAAAAGGTTTAAGTGAAAAGAACTATCACCAACTCTATGGCGCAGGCAGCCCTGATTTTGTGCTGCTGTTTGTGCCTATTGAACCGGCATTTACAGTGGCAGTGCAACACGACCCCGAACTATTCAACGATTCGTTTGAAAAGAACATTGTGATTGTGAGCACATCCACACTGCTGGCAACGCTGCGCACCATTGCCAGCATTTGGCGCACGGAGTATCAAAACAAAAATGCCGGTGAAATTGCAAGGCAGGCAGGTGATTTATATGACAAATTCAATGGCTTGGTGGAGGACTTAATAAAGGTTGGAAAAAACCTTCAGTCATCAAAGGAAAGCTATGACGAAGCCATGAAAAAACTTTCGGAAGGGCGCGGCAACTTGGTTTCGCGTGCCGAAAAACTAAAAGAGCTTGGCGCAAAGGCATCGAAGAGTTTGCCACAGTCGCTGTTAGATAGGGCGTTGGATTGATTGGTTTCTTGTAACTATATTCGCTAAAAATTCAAGCATGGAAACTGCTGATTTAGACTTGATTGTAAGCAACCCGAAAGTGATGATGGGCAAACCGGTTATCAAAGGTACACGCATCACAGTGGAATTGATTTTAGAAAAACTTAGCGAAGGTGAAACAGTTGAAGATATTCTGAAAGCGCATAACCATATTACTGTGGAGGCTATTCGCGCTGCATTGGCTTTTGCTGCTAAAAATCTGAAAGCCGATAACATTTATCCGATTGCAGCCTGATCATGAATTTTGTTGCAGACGAAGGTGTTGATGACATTATAGTTCAAAAACTCAGAGCAGCCCCGCACTCTGTTGTTTTCATTAAGGAAGATTTCCCCGGAGTTGACGACAATACAGTTTTAGCGATTGCCGAAAGCAAAAAATGCATTCTAATTACCCAAGACAAAGACTTTGGCGAACTTGTGTTCAGAGTGAAGCTGCTGCATTCAGGCATTATTCTCCTGAGGCTTTCAGGCATTAAGCCATTTGAAAAAGCAAAGTTGGTAGTTGATGCCATTGCTGCACACGCAACAGAGATTGAAAATTCATTTACAGTCATCAACAAAAACCATATTAAAATCAGAAGAGCATAAGTATTTGTAGCTTCTGAAAAGTCTGCGGGGTTCAAAACTTGGCGCACTACAACTCCTCATACTCAAATGTGGGGAAGCCTCGCTCGTAATTTTCGTTGTAAAAATCAAGAAAACGCAGCTTATAAAATCTGCCATCGTTGGTGCGGATGAAATAGATTTTGTAGGGCAGGGTTTTGTATTCGGTGAAGTCGTAAATTTTCCATTCATAGCCGATAACATCACGATGGGGCGAAAAATTCGAAGTCTGCAAATCGGCTAAAACAAAACTATCGTAGCTTACAGTGGAGTCCACATAGCTTTCCACATTTACAGGGTTGGAAAGTGCGCCCACCACTATGTAAGGCAGATAGTATGGCTCGTAGAAAACATAACTATAGCGCGTGAAAACCAAATCCCAAGTATCGCGAGGCGGCTCGGCTTCCACTGTTTTTCCGCCATTATCAAAACTCAGGTAACGGTAGCAATGCTGATTATCCTTGGTAACTAACACGGTGTGTTCATCGCTGCCATCGGGGAAGGCAAAACGAACACGGTAGGTATTGAAACTGTAATCGGTAATTTGAACTTTTCGGTAGCCCAATAAATTCCCACGGATGTCGCGCCCCAACCGAATCAGGTACACTTCATTTTTTGAAGTTATGCCTGCGCCATCACTCCACCACTTGCCAATGGCGTTGGAGTCGCTTTGATAGGTTGGTTTATCTAACAACCATCCTTCGGAAGATAATGTGTCGGCATATTTCACATTCTCGAAGTCGGTGGTGTTCATGCGCTTTGCCATCATCAACTTGCTGCCGTTCAGCCAAATGTTTAAGCCGCTGGCGGTGTTATCAAACATCAAATCATAAACCTCAGGGTTCACGCGCTTCACCACCTGCCCGCTTTGCAGGCTGAAATAAAACATGTCTTCATAGGTGGCGGTCATGGGAATCACCACCCGCTTATCGCTGTTGCCGTTGTTTTTCGGCTTCAATGGCTTTTCCTTAAAGCAAGAAGAAAGTGAGAAAGTGAAAAAGATGAAGAGGGATAATGATAGGAATTGAATGACAGATGACCGATGATGGATGACCGATGACGGATGACCGATGACGGACGTCCGAAGTCCGAAGTCCGAAGTCCGAAGCAGGTTGTCGCCAATTCCCTCAGTGTAACTCTGTGGTTCTTTGTGTAGCTCTGTGTAACTGAATACATGTCCGATGACCGATGACGGATGACGTAAGTCCGAAGTCCGAAGTCCAAGGTCTGATGACAAATGCCATTTAACGGAAACTTTCGGTGCGCAAATCATCTTCAAATCTTCAAATAAACTCATCTTCAAATTATCTTCCGTACTGCAAAACTAAACTCACAAAAAAAGTTCTTCCTCGGTTTGTCATCAGGTTGTTGCCTGCTCCGGCAGCATGACCCACGCTGCTTGCGCCATCGGTTCCCACATTGGTAACTCCGGCAAGGTTTTTTCCGCCAACCGTAAGCTGTATTCTATCTTTCCAAAAATTGCGTGATGCGGTGATGTCAATGGTATGAAAGCTTTGAATAAAGCCTGTGCTTAAATTGCTGCTGAGCGAAAACAACGCGCGCCTTCCGGTGTATTTGTAAAAAGCATTCAATGCCACTTCGGCTTTCGGAATCACATAACCCAGCCGCCCAATGGCATCGGGGCTGAGGTTTTTCAAAGTTCGTTCTTTGATGTTTTCATCGTAGGTTTCAAACTGCGTGATGATTACTCCGGCTGATGCGCTCAATCTTTTCCATGAGTAAGCCACCGTGAAATCGCCACCGTAAGTTATTACACGCTTGAAGTTGGCATATTGATAAGCCACCACACCCGGAGGTGTTTCAAAAGATGGCGGCACAAGTTTCAAATCAATTTTATTGTTGATGTAGTTGAAAAACCCTGTGGGTGAAAACTCGATTTTGTGCTCGCCCTTGCGCACGGTTGCGCTGAACGAGAGCTGAGTGTTGTGTCCGCTTTCGGGCAGCAGGCTGGCGTTGCCCGTAATGTCGTGGTTGCTATCCTTAAAATCCAGATACAGTTCCTTGAGTGATGGCGCACGGAAACCTAAGCCATAAGAAGTGCGCAGGGTAAACACTTCTTTGTAGGAATACTTCAAGTTAAACGAAGGCACCAATGGCGAGCGAAAGCGTGAATTGTAAGCAAAGCGAACTGCCGGCTGCACCACCAAGCCCTCTAGAATTGTCCATTTCATGCTGCCAAAAGCTGCAGCATCGGTGATGGCTTGCGTGCCGTTTTCAATGCGTTGCTGTGTGGTGGTTTCGTGGTTTACATCCAAGCCAAACTGAAAGCCCACTTTCATGCTTTTAGTGTACATGGAATAAATGGGACGAAGCATAAAATGATGAAACCTTGCCGTGTCTTGCATTTCGGTGGGAATGAGTGTTTCACGCCCGTTGGTAAGGTCTTTCATCACGGTGTTCCAAAAGCGAATGAAACCCGAATAGCCGCCTACCACATCAAGCGTGCTGTTGTTTTTAAAGTAGTAAAGAAAATTTACGGATGCACGAGGGCGAAAGGTGTGGAAATGCTCATCCTTTGCAGTTACCCTATCTGCCACATAGCGTGGCTCCCCTCGGCTCATCATCATTTCGCGAAACAGCGAGCCACTTACCGTCAGCTTCATTTTACTGCCCGAATAGGTATATTTCACATCTGCCATGTATTGCTCTTTCGGGCGCCACTCACTAAAGCGTTCATAATTGCCCATTGCCGAAAAACCATCGAAAAAATATCTGCCGGCATTTACATTCACCTGGTGGTTGCGGTGGCGGAAAGTGCCGCCAATGTCCACATTGTATTGACCCACAGTTTCATAATAACCTTTGGCAAAAACCTTCATTTTCTCTTTTTGCAAGCCGTTAGTTATCAGGTTAATCACTCCGCCCATAGCATCTGTGCCATACATCACACTCAATGGACCTTCCACAATTTCTACCCGCTCTATGTTGTTGATGTTGAGTTGGCTCAAATCAATTTTGCCCTCCAGCCTGCCTACCACCGGCACGCCATCTACCATAATTTTTATGCCTTCGCCCGAAATGCCGTTGATGCTGATGCCGCTGCCAAAAACAGGGTCGGCACTTTGCACAATGTTCAACTCGTTAGAAAGCGCATCTTGCAAATTCACTGCGCCTTTCTGCCGCATGATTTCGGGTGTAATCACCTTCACTTCATACAAGGAATTGGCAGTGCTTGATGGGGCATATTGTCCGGTAACTATCACATCATTAAGCTGATTGTTTTGTAGTTTCAGTTGGTAGTTTTTCGGAGAAGGGTCATACAAAGTGTCGCTGATGGGCTGATAACCCAAATAGTTAATCTTCACCACGGCAGGCAAATTTACCTGCGCGGTAAGCAAGCCATCCTTTGAAGTGGTAGCTGTAAAGAGAGGCTTTGCAGGATTATTCAAAGCATAGAACGACACTGCGGCAAACTGCATGGCATAGCCGCTTTCATCATCATTCACCACAATTTGAATGTTGGAAGACTGGGCAAACACCACATGTGTCATCACACAAAAAATCAAGCCCAATAGCCCGTTCTGAACCGTTTTCATTACGCTGTGCAAATCTATGTTCACCAACGCGATTTAGCCCCATGTGGTTTGTCATGGAATTGTCAAAGAATGAGTTTTAGACCATGATTCACCTCATCCCTCCGGTGTGCAAAGCAAGAATTTTGGAACCCGGCTTAAAAAAGTTGTTGCGAACCATGTCAATAACCGCAAACATCAATTTCCCCGAATAAACCATTTCCAAATCAATGCCGGTTTTTTCTGAAAAATCATTCATGAAATCATTCAGCAATGTATTCGACTTTGCATATCCGCCAAAATGATACCCGCTAATTACTTCCCAATTCGCTCGGCATTGGGTTCCTTGCAGCGTCCTCACCGCTTCGGGCAAAGTGTTTTCGCCCTTCAAAACCGAAATCCCAATGGCTTTTGATGCTGCCGGCAAGCCCAACGCCAAACCCGCAAGCGTGCCACCTGTGCCGGAAGGCAACATCCAAAAGTCAAAATCTTCATTCACCAAACGCGGAATCTCAGCGCAGCCTTTTACAGCCATTGCATTGCTGCCACCTTCAGGAACAATGAAGTAGTTCGGAAACTGCTGCAGAAGTTGTTGCTGAAACTGTTCGGTATGCTTTTGCCTGTAAGTTTCGCGATGCACAAAGTGAAGTTGCATTTCGCATTGGGCGGCAAACTGCAATGTGGGCGTTAACGCATTTTCATTTCCAACCACAACGCCTACGCAGGGGATGTTAAATTCTTTACATGCAGCAGCAGTTGCGTAAATGTGGTTGGAATGTGCGCCACCAAAAGTCAGCATGCCCTGCAAGCGGTTTTCCAAAACATGCTGCAAATTATGTTTCAACTTAAAATACTTGTTGCCATTCACAAACGGATGGATGCGGTCAAGCCGAAGAACACTTAGCGAAACTCCGTTTATCGCATCAGTAAAAAGTGATAAATCAACAACTTCGATAAGATTTTCAAGTTGAAGTTGGAAAGACATTTCTGATTCGGATTGCTATTATTGTTGAAACACACGGCAAGAATATGAAGCAAATTCAAAACCTTGAAGAATATCGCAGTGCTTACAATAAAAGCATTGAACAGCCTGAGCAATTTTGGGCAACTGTAGCCGAAAGTTTTCATTGGCAAAAAAAATGGGATGATGTTTTGCAATGGGACTTCCAAACACCTGATGTGAAATGGTTTGATGGCGGAATGCTGAACATCACTGAAAATTGTTTGGACCGCCACCTTGAAAAATATGCTGATGCCACCGCCATCATTTGGGAACCCAACCAACCCGGCACACCTGCAAAGCACATCAGCTACAAAACCCTTCATGAGGAAGTTTGCAAATGCGCCAATACATTGCAGCAACTTGGTGTAAAAAGTGGCGACCGTGTTTGCATTTACATGCCCATGATACCGGAAGGCGCCATTGCCATGCTTGCTTGTGCAAGGGTTGGCGCAATTCACTCTGTGGTGTTTGCGGGTTTCAGTGCCGAAAGTTTGAAAGACCGCATAAATGACTCAGGCTGTTCGCTCATCATCACTGCCGATGCGTTTTGGCGTGGCGAAAAGAAAATTGAATTGAAAAAAATTGCCGATGATGCGCTTACTGCAACACCCACAATTCAAAAATGCCTTGTGTTCAACCACACCGGCAGTGAAGTGAATGTTAATACAGCGCGCGATGTTTGGTGGCACGATGTTGTTCCGAACCAATCGGCACATCACAAGGCTGAAGCAATGAAAGCCGAAGCTCCGCTGTTCATACTTTACACATCGGGTTCCACCGGCAAACCCAAGGGCGTGTTGCACACCACTGCCGGCTACATGATTTACACAGCCTACACTTTTCTAAATGTCTTCAACTATCAAAAAGGAGAGACTTTCTTCTGCACTGCCGACATTGGCTGGGTTACCGGACACAGCTATTTAATTTATGGCGCACTGCTGAATGGCGCTACAACCGTAATGTTTGAAGGCATTCCCACTTTCCCCGACCATGGAAGATTTTGGGACATTGTTCAACGCCACAAGGTGAACATCTTCTACACAGCACCCACCGCCATTCGCGCATTGGAAACTTTTGGAAATGAAATTTTTGCCGGAAAGGATTTGAGTTCGCTGCGTGTGTTGGGCAGTGTGGGCGAACCAATCAATGAAGAAGCATGGCATTGGTATAATGAAAATGTGGGAAAGAAAAATTGCCCAATTGTGGACACTTGGTGGCAAACCGAAACCGGAGGAATTTTAATTTCCCCCATTGCCAACACCACACCCTTGAAACCCGCCTTTGCCACTTTGCCATTGCCCGGTGTGCAGCCTGTTTTACTAAATGAAAAAGGAGAAGAAATCAGCGGGAACAATGTTGAAGGAAATTTATGCATCAAGTTTCCATGGCCCGGGATGGCGCGAACAGTTTACGGCAATCACGAGCGATTCAGACAAACTTATTTTTCAGCCTACAGCGGCTACTACTTCACAGGCGATGGCGCAAAGCGCGATGAAAACGGCTACTACAGAATTACGGGGAGGGTGGATGACGTAATCAACGTAAGCGGACACCGCATAGGCACCGGTGAAGTGGAAGATGCCATCAACGAACATTCGGTGGTGGTGGAAAGTGCCGTGGTTAGCTATCCGCACGAAGTGAAAGGTCAGGGTTTATATGCCTATGTAATTTGCACATCAGCCAACCTGAATGAAACTCAACTTTGCAATGAAGTAAAAAGCATTGTGTCGGAAAAAATTGGAGCCTTTGCACGACCCGATAAAATTCAAATCGTGAAAGGATTACCCAAAACCCGCAGCGGAAAAATCATGCGCAGAATTTTGCGAAAAATTGCAGAGGGTGAACTTCAAAATTTAGGCGACACCACCACCCTCCTCGACCCGGCAGTTGTTACTGAAATTATTGCAGGAAGAATTTGAGTTTTGCTATCCGCATCAGCGTTCACTGCACACAAAAATCGCGCACAAAATCATTGGCTTGTTCAATGCCCATGTTTGCGCTGGTGCGTAAGTCATCGCAACCGCTGTGGTTGTTGTTCTGCAACACTTTTGCAATGCCCCTGTTGAACCAAGCATTGGCATTGCCGGCATCAATGGAAAGTGCACGGTTGTAATCGTTGATGGCTTCGGTGTAATAACCATAGAGCACTTTGATGTTTGCCAAAGCCACCAAGGCTTTCACATCGCGCGGGTTTCGCTCCACAGCCTTTTGAAAATCCATTGAAGCCTCAGTGTAGTTCCCAAGCAACTTTTTAGTGAAACCCCTGTTCAGCAAAGCACCTGAGTAGGTTGAATCAATTTTAATGGCACGCGAAAAATCGCGCTCAGCGCCTTCCACATCGCCCGATTGCTTCCGCAAAATGGCGCGGTTAAAAAACGCATAGGTGCAACTCGTGTTCAGCTTTATGGCTTTATCCAAATCATCCATTGCCGCATCGCTGTTTTTCATTCTTCTGTAAACCAAACTTCTGTTCAAGTAGCTCACATCAACATCTGGAAACTCGCGAATGACATCTGAAAGCAAATTCACTGCCTGCTCATGGTTACCGCGCTCACTCACCGCTAAGGCTTTGATATTTTTTGCAAGCACGGAATTCGGCTCTGCTGCCAAAGCTTCATCGGTGTGCAGAATAGCTGCATCAGGGTCGCCAAGTTTCACCTCGGCAATGGCTTTTTTCAAAAGCAAGTAAATGTTGCCGGGGTTTTCCGCAAGCAGTTCATCTAAATCTTCAATAGCGCCTTTAAAATCGCTCAAGGAAGATTCTATGTCAGCTCTTTCCTCCTTTAAAAGTTTGTTCATGGGTTCCAACTGCAACGCGGTGTTGATGTCATTCTTAGCTCCTTCAAAATCGGTAATCAGCACCCGTAGTTTAGCGCGTGCATCATAAAAAATTGCCGAGTTTGGGTTTAATGAAATTGCTGCATTGTAGTCTTCCAAAGCCTCGTTGGTTCTGCCCATCATGGAGTAAACACGGGCGCGTTTCATGTATCCTTCGGCAAAAGTGGGGTCGGTTTCTATGGCTTGCCGATACTCTACCACTGCCCTGTCCACATTGCCCATGCGCAGTTGGTTGTCGCCCGACTGAATGTAGCGCAAAGCACCCTCGCGCAAATTCAAATTTTGCGCATACCCAGAGTTGACGAAAGCTAAACCGATGATGAAAATGAGCAGACGCATAAAAGCTGTTTTAGTTCGGTTAAAGGTAAGCAAATAGCATCTAAAACACACACTGTTTCGCAATCATTGGGAGTTTGGCGTGTTGAAAAAATTTGTTTCGTTTTCTTTGTTGCCGTCATTCCAATAACATAAGCATGGAAATTCTATTTGAAGAAAAACAAAGATTCAGCCAGTGGTGGCTTTGGCTTATTCTGATTGGCATAAATGGGGTTTTCCTTTTTGGCGCATACAAACAAATTATCCAAAATGATGCTTTCGGCAATAAACCCATGAGCAATGAGGGACTGCTTTTTACGCTTGCAATTGTGATGCTTGTAACGCTTTTGTTTTTAAGCCTGCGGCTTGAAACGGTGATTAAAAACGATGGCATTTATGTTCGATTTTTTCCGGTGCACATCAAGTTTAAATTCTATGCCTGGGGCGGCTTGAAAAAATGCTACATCAGAACCTATGCTCCGATTTTGGAGTATGGCGGTTGGGGGCTTCGTGTCGGGCTTTTTGGAAAAGGAAAAGCGTTTAATGTGTCGGGGAATAAAGGTCTGCAACTTGAATTTCAGGACGGCAGCAAACTTTTAATTGGCACCAACAAACCCGATGCACTCCAAGCCGCCCTGCAAAGGATCGGGCAAGTGAAAGAGGAATAGCATTATCAATGTGTTTGCAGCGAATGTGCCAATGGTGGTGCCGCAAACCATTGTTTTACTTCGCTCCATGTTTGGCGAAAAAGTTCCGATTGACGGTAATTATTCAGGCAATTTTCATCCTGCCATTCGCTAATAGTAAAAAACACTCCGGGCTGATGGATGTCGCGCAGCAACTTCACTCCGCAGCAACCTTCAAAAGAGGCAATGAGATGTTTTCTGCTTTCAAACACTTTTTGAAAATCAGTAACAAATTCCGGTGCAAAGGTCATGCGCACAACTCTCACAATCATTTTCAAATGTCTTTGTGGTGAACGTAAACACTTCGCTGCGCGGTGGGATACATCACTAAGTTGGTGATGTTTACATGTGGCGGAGTTCCGCACACATAAGCCACCGCATCGGCAACATCATCGGCAGTAAGCGGTTGATAGCCCTTGTAAACACTTCCGGCTTTTGACTTATCCCCATGAAAGCGCACCAACGAAAATTCAGTTTCTGCTGCACCGGGGTCTATGGAACAGCAACGAAGGTTTGTTCCCGCTAAATCCAAGTTAATTGCCTCGTTCAGCGCCTTCACGGCAAATTTTGTGGCATTGTAAACATTGCCCTCGGGGTAAACAATGTGCCCCGCAGTGCTGCCAATGTTGATGATGTGCCCGCTGTTGCGCTCCACCATCCCCGGCAGCACAACACGGGTAACATATAGCAATCCTTTAATGTTGGTGTCAATCATCCGTTCCCAGTCGTCAAAAATTCCTTCATGAATTTTTTCCTTTCCGGCAGCAAGCCCCGCATTGTTCACCAAAACATCAGGCACTATGCCCCGCTCTGCAAGGTCATTACCCATCATTATCACACGGTCTTTTTCGCGCACATCAAAACAATAGCCCAAAACCTGTATGCCATATTTTTCTTTGAGCATTGCCTCGCTCACTTCTAACCTTTCGGCACGCCTTCCTGTAATAATTATGTTTGCGCCAAGCGATGCAAAACGCTCGGCAATGGCTTTACCAAAGCCCGAGGTTGCCCCGGTTACCAACACCCAAAAACCATCAAATCGTTGCATTCTTTACTTATGGTTTAAAAAATAAAACGGTACTAACTTCATTTGGCACCAACCCTTTTGAATGAAATTATCCACACGAACTGCGCAAACATCAATTCTTTTTTTGAATTTCAGTTTCTGCGATGTTCCTTTGCAGCTCATTAGTAACAAAACGCATATCATTTGAGTTTACCTTTCCGCCCTCGCTTCAAAGGACCAATCAAGAAAGAAGCAGAACATCGCATCAACGAATTTATTAAAGCTGCCGAAGTGCGCGTGGTGGGCGAAAACATCGAACCGGGTGTTTATCCGCTCAGAGCCGCCTTGGATAAGGCTATGGATATGGGATTAGATTTGGTGGAAATTTCACCCAATGCATCGCCTCCGGTTTGCCGCATTGTTGACTACAACAAATTCCTTTACGAAAAGAAAAAGAAAGAAAAGGAAATGAAGTCGAAGGCTTTGAAAGTGGAAGTGAAAGAGCTTCGCTTTACTGCCAACACCGATGACCACGATGTTGATTTTAAAACCAAGCACGCAGAAAACTTTTTGAAAGAAGGAAACAAAGTGAAAGCTGTGTTGATGTTCCGCGGGCGTTCCATTGTGTTTAAAGAGCGCGGTGAATTGCTGCTTTTACAGTTTGCGAAAAAGCTGGAAGAAGTTGCCGTGGTGGAGCAAATGCCCACTTTGGAAGGAAAGCGCATGATGATGACGCTTGCACCAAAAAAGAAGAAGTAAGAAGTTTAGTTTTTTCATCTTATCCCGAAAGGCAGTTACCGCTTTTCGTGTCGTGCCCTTTGTTATCTTCGCGGGCGTTTAAAAAAATTCAACAACCACACGGGTGCTGCGCGCTGCTCTGCTGTTTTTTTCCTTGCTGATTTTTCTGAACCAACATCAAGCTCAAACCACCGAGATTTTTGGCAAGGTTTACGATGCCCGCACTCAGGAACCTGCGCCTTATGTGAGCGTGAAATTCAACGGACAGTTGATGGGCACCAGCACCGATGAAAAAGGCATTTACCGTATCCGAACCAACGAGAAAGTGGATAGCCTTGTTTTCTCTTTCATAGGCTACAAGCGTTACGCCAAAAAGATTCGCTATGGAAAGTATCAGGAAGTGAATGTGGAGTTGGAGGAAGGCGGCATTTCATTAGAAGAAGTTACCGTGAAAGCCGGCAAACGCAAAAAGGTGGTGGACACTGCCGCTAACTATGTATACTACCGCGTGGTGGAAAACAAGGCAAACAACAAAGTGGATAATGCAAACACTTACCACTATGAGGAATATACAAAACTCCTCACTTCGCTTTTAAACGACCCGCCCAAGTTCTTGCGCTGGCGCATTTTCCGCCCGTTTCAGTTTTTGTTTGAAAACATTGACTACACTGAGGACAGCAGCAAGTTCATCCCCGGATTGCTGAAAGAAAGTGTTGCAGAAGTTTACTACCGAAAAGAGCCGCGGGTGTATAAACGAACTGTTATTGCCGACATCCTTTCGGGCGTTGACAATGAATCGCTGAATACTTCCACCGATTACTACATGGCAAACATTGAAACCTACGACAACATTTATGTGATTGCAGGAAAATCGTTTCAATCGCCATTTGCACCCGGAGCAATTGTGCTTTACAGATATTACCTGACCGACACACTTCGCGAAAGCGGACGAACGTCATACAAGCTCCACTTTGTTGCTAAAAACAAAGAGGATATTGCATTGAAAGGCTATGCATGGATTGACTCGGCAACATGGGCTATCAAAACTTTTAAGTTTCGCCCCAATGAAAAGGCAAACATCAATTTCATTGCCGATTACTCGGTGCAGCAGAATTTCATTTACCTGAAAGACCAATGGATAAAGCAAAGTGAATCGCTTGCAGCTGTGGGTAGTTTAAACAGAAAGAAAAACAAGTTTGCGATATTGGTTCAGAAGGTTTACGAAAGAAAAAACATTGAAATAGACATTGAATTACCCGACTCGGTTTTTGCAGGCAATGATGAAGTGGTTTATGAAGACAGTGCACGTGCGCTTGCGCGCCCACGCTTAGATAGCTTGCGTTTTGTGCCGCTTACACCGCAGGAAAGAAACGTTTACCGTTTCAGCGACACACTGCCCACCATGCGCGCCTACAAAAGCTGGTATTATGCCATCAATGTTGTTACCACCGCCATGTTCAGGGTTCCAAGCAACACGGGTCCTGTTGAATTTGGCAGGTTCTACAAATTTGTGAGCCGAAACAGCGTGGAAGGTTTGCGCCTTCGATTAGGAGCAAGAACAACCCGCTTTTTTTCAAACAACTTGTATTTTGAAGGTTATGCCGCATACGGTTTGAAAGACCGCGATTGGAAGTACAACGGCACCATTCGTGTTTTTCCAAAAACAAAAAGCAGGAAATGGAACGCCATTCAGTTCATGTATCAATACGACATGGCGGTGCTTGGACAAGAAAACCTTTTTGTAACTTTTGATAACGTGATTTCACTGTTCAGGCGAACACCTTTGCAGCGAATCATGAAAGTGCGCAACGCAAACTTGCAGTGGGAAAAAGACTGGATGAACGGGTTTTCAACCATCATGGCTTTCGATAAAAAAACATACTACAACATCCCCGGTGTGTTCGATTTTTCGCGCCCTGCTGCCGATGGCAGCCGAGTTGATGTGCCGCAATTTACCACATCGGAATTGTTTGTTGATTTCAGATATGCCTACAAAGAACAATCCTATGTTGCCTATGGCTACCGCTACTTCCAGCGCATCACAAAATATCCCCAATTCAATTTCAGAATTACGGGCGGCATTAAAGGATTGATGGAAGGCGAACACAATTATTTGAAGTTGAATGCAATGCTTTATCACCGTTTGTCGTGGGCTGCCGGCTACACACGCTACACCATCAAATCAGGATTCATGTATGGCAGCGTTCCCTATCCTGCTTCGTTTATCTACAGCGGAGGGCTTGGCGGCTTTTTGTATGACTACACCACTTACAACCTCATGCGCGAGTTTGAATTTATCAGCGATAAATATGTTAGTGTGTGGATAGACCATCACTTTGACGGCTTTTTCCTGAACAAAATTCCGGGCATAAAACGCCTGCGCCTGCGCGAATTTGTAACCTTTAAAGCGCTTTTGGGCGACTTTAGCGGAAGGAACAACAATGTGCTTACAGTACCTGCCGACTTCAAAACCCTCACGCCCCTACCCTACATTGAAGCAGGTTTCGGCTTCGAAAACATTTTTAAAGTGCTGAGGTTAGATTTTCTTTTCCGCGCCACCTACCTCGAGCCAAACACCAACTACTGGAAAGGCTTTGGCACAAACTGGGGGGTAAAAGTTGGCTTTGCACCTAAGTTTTAAATGCTACCCCTGCCCCCACTTCCCCAATCTGCAATCGTTAATCTAAAATCGTTAATCCGGCTGTTCTCTCAAGTCTCATGTCTAACATCTCATGTCTCATATCTAACACACATTAAAAATAATTTTGCCGTTTAGTTTCCTCTGCTAAATTCGCATTACGATTATTTTGGACACTTGGCTATGATTACAGTTTCCCCTCCATTGTATTCCCGCCTGCCTGCCGCCAACGCTTGCCGCAAAGCAGTATCGGGTTTAACCCCACCACCAGTTTTTTTATGGGCTGAAGCAAAAAAGTGCCGTCCGTTTGTGGCATCGGGAAGCCCATCTGTCATTTTTGGAAGTCGGCATAAAGAATCTGCTCAAGCAAAAACCATATCCGCTCGGGAAGATGCCGCATCCGCTCAGGAAAAAATCATATCCGCTCGGGAAGATGCCACATCCGCTCAGGAAAAAATCATATCCGCTCGGGAAGATGCCACATCCGCTCAGGAAAAAATCATATCCGCTCGGGAAGATGCCACATCCGCTCAGGAAAAAATCATATCCGCTCGGGAAGATGCCACATCCGCTCAGGAAAAAATCATATCCGCTCGGGAAGATGCCACATCCGCTCAGGAAAAAATCATATCCGCTCGGGAAGATGCCGCATCCGCTCAGGAAAAAATCATATCCGCTCGGGAAGATGCCGCATCCGCTCAAGCGAAAACCATATCCGCTCGGGAAGATGCCGCATCCGCTCAGGAAAAAATCATAGCCGCTCAGGAAGGTGCCGCATCTGCTCAAGAAAAAATCATAGCCGCCCAAGCAAAAATCGCAGCCGCAGGGAGATTTTGGATGTTTTCATGCCCAGGCAACAGCGCAAAACAGGTTGTCCAATCGTTTGTTTTCAAAACCAATTTTCATAACAATTAAAATTTAAAACTATGAGCGACTACTTAGAAAACGAAGACCTGAAGTTCACCGTGCAACTTCAATCCTTTGCCAATGCGCTGCCTGCCTATGCAGCCACTTTTGGGCTAACGCCTGCCGAAGTTGAGGCAGTGCAAGCCGATTCCGAGTTTAGCAACTTTGTTATCACCCGCAACGATCTTGCCGATAACTACCGCCAAAACTGGACGAAGCTGAAAAACGAAATGCGCTATGGCATGGATGTGCCTGTTATTTCGCCTTTTCCGGCACCCATCGACCTCAGCGATGCGCCACCCACCGTTCCTCCGGGGGTGGAAAAACGCTTCCGCGAATTAGTGAAGCGCATTAAAGCCCACCCCAACTACACCAAAGGCATTGGCGAAGCCCTGGGCATTGAAAAAGACGAAACCGTGTTTAACCCTGCCGAGGGCAAACCCAAGTTCAAAATTTCGCTCGATGCCGGCAGCCCGGTGTTGAAGTGGACCAAAGGGCGCTATGAAGGCGTGGATGTGTGGGTGAACCGCGGCACCGGCTTTGTGAAAGCCGAGCGCGACCTGCGCCCGCCTTTTGTGGATAAACACCCCCTGCCCGCTGCCGGTGAAAGCGCAGTGTGGGAATATAAAATGATTTATGTGCTGAAAGACGAACCCATCGGGCAATGGAGCGATGAAGCCAAAGTTACCGTGTTTGGGGCGGTGTAGAAATAAGAAAACAGATATGAGACATGAGATATGAGAACCAAGAGCCAAGATTTTAGAGCCAAGACGATTGCATTTATTGGCTCTTGGTTCTTTTATCTGAATAATCATTCATCAATAATCAATCAAAAATTAAAAAACCTCGGAAGCCGAAAAGGGGATTTTAGAGTAGGCAAAATCAAAAAATCAATATGAAAAATTTAGTGTTATTAATCATGGCTTTCATCTTAATTGCAGGTATAAACTCATGCAGTAAAAAGGGATGCACAAACAAATTGGCAGTTAACTACGATTCAAATGCAACTGAAGATGATGGTAGTTGTGATTTAGGTAAACAGGCACTATACGGTACATGGTTGATGACTGATACAGGTGTAAATAATCCCTCGAATCCAATACCCATAACTCCATCATACAACATTGTTATTAGCGAGGAACTGTCAGCACCGAATAGGATTAAAATATTTAACCTTGCAAATACCCCTTCATCTATTTATGCAGAATATGTAAACTCAACGTCCTTAATATTACCAGAGCAAAACAATAACGGGATTGACAGAACCGGTACTGCTGTTATTTCTGGTAATAAAATAAGGTTCACCTACTACATTGGCAGTGGTAAAGCCGTTGGTACTGCTATAAAGCAATAAACGCTTATTCGCTGATGCTCACCACTTTTCCACACGTTTCGCGTGTGCCTCAAGAGATAAACTAACAAAAACCCAAACAGCCCGCGCAGCTAAAAACTGTGTGGGCTGTTTTATTTATCTGGTTTTGTTGATGGACGGTAATTATTGTAGGTTTGTGTAAACGAAAGTTATGGAAGCAATTAGTGTATATCCAAGTTCAAAAGAGGAAGCCACCTTTATTATAGAGTTTTTGAGCCGTTTAAAAGTGCCTTTCCAAGCAGCGCAATCAGAATTGAAAGATTGGCAAATTGAAAACATCAATGAAGGATTAGAAGATATTGCAAACAACCGAGTGGTTTCGTTTGCAGAGGTAAGCAAGAAAGCGAAAGCAATATGTTCGCAATAATTTGGTCAGCAAAAGCATCGCGCGAATATCTTGCCACACTTGAATTTTGGGTGCAACACAATAAATCAGTCACCTATTCAACCAAGCTGATGAATGCCGTTGATAAAGCTGTTGTCAGGTTATCCAAAAATCCGAGAATCGGCTCGCCAACAATTTTTGAAGGCATTTTCAAAATTCAAATACTCAGAAACTTTAGCCTCATTTATTCATTTACACCAAACACTATCCACATAATTTCATTCTGGGACAATCGCAGAAATCCGAATGATTTGAAATTGTAAAACTCCTTCACATGAAATCGGTTCTTAGCAATCGTTTTGCAGCACGGAAGTTGCGTTGACGAAGCAAGCAAACAAAACCCAAACAGCCCGCGCAGCTATAACTACGCGGGCTGTTTTATTTATCTGGTTTTGTTGATGGACGGTAATTATTGTAGGTTTGTGAAAAATGTAAATTACCCAACAATGGAAACCTTGATAGTAAATAAGGCAAAAAAAGAAGATTTGCTGCTGCTGCTTAATGTTGCCCGAAAAATGGGTATAGAGATTTTGATTGCCCCGAAAAAGGCTTCCAAGCCCAACAAAAAAAAATTAGAAGAATTGGCTAAAACCATGAAAAAAAGCGCTACTAAAAAAGCGTTTGATAAAATGGGCTTAGATTATGATAGTTATAGCCGATAGCAATTTGATTTTCAGTTGCCTTTACACACCGCGCGGAGTGGTTGCCTCTATTATAAAAAGCTCTACAAAAATACAGTTTATCGCACCCGACATCATCTTTAAGGAAGTGGGTAATCATCTGCCTAAAATAGTTGAATACACAGGTAAAACACAAAAGCAGGTAGTAAGCGAATTAAAAGAAATCACCAAAGGAATTAGAATGTACAGCGTAGATGAGATTCCTAAAAAACACATCCTAAAAGCCGCAGATATTGTAAAAGATATTGACCTTGATGATACGTTTTTTGTAGCATTACATTTTCACCAAGGGCATAAAATTTGGACAGGCGATACCAAACTGATAGAGGGTTTGAAGAAAAAAGGCTATGATATTTGCATTACAACATCCCAACTCAAAAAGAACTTATACAAAAAGTGAATAGGGTTCCCTTCGCGGCAAATCCCGATGTTCAACATGTTCTCGCCTGCGCTCGCATCTTGCGAGGATTACTTCCACAATTCTACTCACCAGCTAAATCCGCAATCGTTAATCTAAAATCGTTAATCCGGCTGTTCACCTCCAACATCCAACTTCAGACATCCCACCTCCCCGGCTCTTCTCTCATGTCTCATGTCTAACATCTCAAGTCTAATAAAATGGCATAAAACAAAAAAAGCCCTCGAATGAGCGCTTCTTTTTTGCGGACCGGACGGGACTCGAACCCGCGACCTCTGCCGTGACAGGGCAGCATTCTAACCGACTGAACTACCGATCCTTTTCCCAAAACGGGAGCGCAAATATAAACCCTTCAACCTTCATTGCAAGTCTTTGCAAAAAAAAGTTTGAAATCAGAACGGATAACCAATGGCTAAGTTAAACTGACCCTTGCGAATTGTCCATTTGTTATCATCAAAAATGCGTGGGTCGCGAATGGGCACGCCATAATCTAACCTGATTACAAAGTAGTTGAAATCAAGGCGCAAACCTGCGCCAAAATTCACCCCAAACTCGCGCCAAAAACGATTCCATTCAAACAAGCCATTCGGGCGAGAGTCATCCTGCCTTATCAACCAAACATTTCCTGCATCAATAAATGTTGCTCCCTTCAGCCAGCGATAAATATCAAAGCGCAATTCCATGTTCCATTCAATTTTTATATCCCCGGTTTGGTCAATGAACAGCGATGCCTGATTGGCTCCCGGGTTCTCAATGTCAATGGCAGGGTCGCGGTATCCTCCCGGACCAATTTCTCTGATTTGAAAGCCGCGCAAACTATTCAAACCACCAACAAAAAACTGTTTGATGTAAGGCAACTGAACCGAGTTTCCATAGGGTATGCCAATGCCGAAATAGTTGCGCATGGCAAACATGCTATGCCGGTTGATGCGGAAGTAATTGCGCAAGTCGGTTTCAAATCGGGCATACTGTGAAAACGGACGATTGAAAATGTTGAAAGTGCGATTTGGAGCATAGCCATCGTTGGCAGCCATAAACCCTAACAACAAAATGTTTCCTGCAAGTTCAGCATTGCCACGGATGAAGGTGTACCATTTATCATACTTGCTTTTTTGGTTGGCAAAAGTGAAAGTGTAGTTACCACCCCATATAATTTGTTCATCGTAGCTGCGCTTCAAAGCAGGTCTGCGCGAAAGAAAACTTATGAATGAATCCTCTTTGTTGATGAAATAGAAATTCAAAAACGATGGGTTGTAATAGTGCCTGACATAGCGTTTCTCGCTCCACTCGTAGCCGTAGGTTACACCAATGTTGTGTGCGCTGTAAAGCGGATAATTGCTCGGAAAGTCGCGCCTGATTTCGTAATTGTATCTGGCGTTAAGTCGTGTTTTGGGATTGGTGTTGGAAAAAATTTTGGTTTTAAATGGCACTAAAAGTCGGTTAAGGTAATAAGTAACATCAGTGGTAAAATCAACCGTATTCAAATAATCATTTGCAACATCGCGCGAGCGATTGCGGCTGAAGTTTAACTGAAAATTCAGCCCCACATCAATCATCAGTTGGTCAGCGCCCCGCGCAAGATTTCGGTTGCGGTAGCCGCCCGAAAAGCCAAAGCCCGTTAAGCCTTCAAAATTGTGGTTCAGGTTTACACCGCCCGAAAGTGTTTGCTTCTTAGCCGGTGTGATGTAAACAAAAGCATTTAGCAAGTTGGTGTCTCTTCGCGAACGCTGCATGTCAATACTCACAAACTTAAATGCACCCAATTCGTTCAAGCGCTTCAAACTTTTTGAGTAAGCATCTTGCGTAAACAACTCTCCCTCACGAAAAAATATGGCATCGCGAAGCACCCGTTTTTTGAACAACTCCTTTCGGTGGATGAAACGAAACTCTTTCAGTGAAGAAGTATCATAACCCATTTGCAATGCCGGACCACTTCCTTGCTCATAATCGGTGAAAACCAACACCCTGTTAACGCGGAAAGGTTTATGGTCGGCAGTGTCCGAGGGTTGATTCACCTTCACCCGCACATCAACGCTGTGTGCTGTAACATTAGTGTCTAAATCAAATGTTACATACTCTTTTGAGAAGAAATAGAAACCATTGTTCCGCAGGTCTGTTTCAATCCTTTCGCGTTCTGCTTTTAAAGTGGTTACATCAAATCTTGCATCGCGCTTCAGCAATGTGTTGCCCATCCGCACGCGCGCAATGCTTTCGCTCACTGTTCCGCCCATCGGAAAACGCACCGTTCCAATCTTCCAAACCTCTCCGGGTTGAATCCTGTATGTTACCGATGCTCTTCGCTTCTTTTCTTTCACTTCATACGAAACACTGTTTTCAAAATATCCCAGATTCCACAAATAATTTTCCATAAGGATTTCGGTTTTTTTCACCACCGCAGAATCCAATAGCACAGGCGCTTCGCCAATTTTATTCTTCACCCACCACTTAAATTTGGTCTCTTTTCCCCTATTGGAAGAAACATAAAACCATAGCCTGATTGGCAGTATCCCAAGAAATCGTTTGTTGGGTTTGGGCGATGCAATTTGTGCCAAATCTTCGCGCAGGCGGTCGCGTTCGCTCACATCTTTCACAGCATTAACATCAATTTTATTCCGCAGCATCAAAGCCCTGCCTTCGGGCAGGTGCTTGTTGATTTTGCATGAAGAAACTCCAAACACAAGCAACACAACAAGCAGCCACAAAGTGCAGCGAGAAAACATCATCAGGCAGGAATTTCTATTTTCGGCATCATGCTATCCAAAGCAAAAATCAAGTTTCTTCAATCGCTGCAACATAAAAAATTCAGGCAATTATACCACCGCTTTGTGGTAGATGGCGACAAAACTGTGCGCGAGCTGCTTGCTTCGCATTTTCAGGTGGAAGCGATTTATGCAGAGCCGTGGTGGATGAATAAATTTAAAACGCTCACGCAAAACGTTGCTGAGGTGCATGAGATAAGTTCCGATGAACTGCAAAAAATTTCAGCCCACGAAAAGGCAAATGGTGTGGTGGCGGTAGCGCATATTCCTTCACCTGAAACCATTTTTTTCGACCCAAATGATTTTTGCCTTGCTTTAGATAACATTAGCGACCCGGGCAATCTTGGCGCCATCATCCGAATTGCCGATTGGTTTGGCATAAAATCAGTGCTTTGTTCCGAAGGTTGCGTGGATGCCTTCAACCCTAAAGTGGTGAGTTCGGCAAAGGGTTCCTTGTTTCGCACCCAAGTGCATTACCTAAACCTTCCCACGTTTTTTGCTGCGCACCAACCAAATGTTTATGGCGCATTGCTGGAAGGCGAAAGCATTTACAACACATCGCTGGAACGAAAAGGTATTTTGCTGATTGGTAACGAGGCACACGGCATAGCGCCTGAATTACACCCGTTCATCACGCACAAAATTTCAATACCTTCTTTTGGCAGTGCCGAATCGCTGAATGCAGCAGTGGCAACCGGTATCATTTGTTCCGAGTTTTCGCGCCAAACTTAACGCCAATTCCAGCGCACGCCTGCAAAGCCACGAATGCCTTGCAATGGTGCATAATTGTATTGCGTGTCGAAAGTGTAGCCGTGTGGGTTGTCCACATTTACTTGCTTGTCAAAAGGGTCGTGCGGGCGCAAAATCGGGTGCTGCGGCAAAAAATTTAAGGCGTTTTTTACCCCTGCATAAATTTCAAACCCATGCCGAAATACGCGCGAAAGCTGAACATTCATCAGGCAATACCAAGGTGATTTGGAAGGGCGAAAGTCATGCTCTACCACCGGCAAGTGCATTGGTCCGTTCACCCTGCCGGTAACATCTACAGTTACCTTGATTTTAGGAATAGTGTAACCCAAGGCAAACACACCCGAAAAATTTGGCGCAAACAACTGTGGCGTTTTTAGCGCCCTGCTTGCACTATCGCGCTCAGCCTGAAAAACATCCATAGCAGTGAACCCCACCGAAAATCGGAATGAATTGGTGAAAGCAAATTCCGTATTCAGCGAGCCGCCCCTGCTTACTGCATAGCCACTCAGGTTATCGAAAATTATCTTGTTGGCATCGGTCAGAAAATCGCCAATGATTTTGTTGGTAAAATAAGTGTAAAAGCCATTCACATCCACATTCACATATCCAAAACGATGATTGATGAAACCTGAATAATTCAAGTTGCCATTCCAGCTTTGTTCGGGTTTTAATTCATTCATCACCACCACTTCGCGCGAGCCGGTTAATGCGGCATGTTCTTCGGTGAATAAATTCACCACCCTGTAGCCATTGCCACCGCTCAACCTAAAGGTGTGGTGCTTGTTTACCGGCAGTTTAAAACTGAGGCGCGGAGAAAAAATGCTGCCATGTTGTTGGTGATAATCGTAGCGAATGCCGGCAAGCACCGCAAAATGTTTATGCAGGTTTCCTTCATACTGCAAGAAAATTCCCGGCAGAAATGTTTGCATAGGTGCATTGCGCACCTCTTCGTTTTCTTTTCGTTCGGTGCCAACAGTGTTATCGTCATAGTAAGTGAAACGCAGCGGCAAACCGGCAAGTAAATAATGATTGCCGATGGTTTTCATCCACCTCAACTGCGCAAATGCCACCTGCTGTAAGCCTTGATAACGTTCCGTTCCATACCATGAATCCTGCCAATGATAGTTGTAAGAAAAGTCTGTTTTAAAAAGTTCTGCGCCTATGCGAAAACCCACATTTCCAAACAGTTCGGCACGATGCGTAAGAATGCTTTCACCATAAATGGAGTCGCTGCCACGAAAGTTTTTATTCCATTGCATCTCCCCGCCCCATCGGTTTTCAAACAAATAACGCCCTGCCACCTGCATACTGTTGTTGCCCTTCAAAGGCACGCTCCACTTATTGAAAACAGAAAATCTTCGTTGCAAGGTTACATCCGTGAAGTTGTCGTGGTTCACATCAAACTTCTGCCAAAAATCAAAGTAGTTTGCCCCAATGAATGAAACCGCCTTTCCTGCTTTAAATTTCCCTGCCACATCCACATTAAACTCGCCATAGGTAGTTGCCGAAACATCAGCCGAAAGCATTGGTGCAGCAGGTGCATCTTTGGTGATGATGTTGATGATTCCTGCCACAGCTTCCGAGCCGTAAAGCGTTGATGCAGGACCCTTTACCACTTCCACGCGCTTAATCAAACTGTTGGGTATTCCCTGCAAGCCATACACGGTGGAGAGCGCACTCACAATAGGCATTCCGTCAATGAGCACCATAGTGTAAGGTCCTTCCATGCCATTGATGTGAATGTCGCCTGCGTTGCAAACATTGCAGTTCAACTGCGGCTGCACACCGTTTATCATGTTCAGTGATTCAAATAACACGGGCGAGCTATTCCTTTGGAAAAACTTCGGTGTGTAAATTTCTATGGGAATTGGCGATGCCATGCGGCTGGTTTCGCGCATGGTGCCGCTGATGACCACGTCATTCAATGCTTTACTGGTATCGGCATTTGTGGTAGATTCATTGCCAAGCGAACTAAACGCAAGAAATAACAAAAGGGCAGCAGATGATAAAATCGCCTTCACGAGGCAAACCTAAATATATTTTTAGACTAATCTAAATTTAGTGCGAATGTTGCATCAAATCATACATTCGCAAAAAAAACTGCATGGTAACTATCGCAGAAATAACAAACTACTTAGAACACATCGCTCCGCTCAGCTATCAGGAAAGCTACGACAACTGCGGACTGATAACAGGCAACAAAAGCATGGAAGCCAAAGGAGCATTAGTCGCATTAGACTGCACCGAGCAGGTGATTGATGAAGCCATTGAAACGGGGTGTAATTTGGTTATCGCCCACCATCCGATTGTTTTCAAGGGTTTGAAAAAGTTTACCGGCAGCAACTATGTAGAACGAACCATTTTGAAAGCCATCAAAAACGATATTGCCATTTATGCCATCCACACTAACTTAGACAATGTTCACAACGGAGTAAATCAGAAGATATGCAACAAGTTAGGCTTAAGCAACAATCAAATACTTTCACCCAAAACTGACTTACTGAAAAAGTTAGTAACCTTTATTCCGCTCCACAATTTTGAAGCCGTTAGCAAGGCACTGTTTGAAGCCGGAGCTGGACACATCGGCAATTACAGCGAAACAGGATTTTCATTAAAAGGCGAAGGCAGCTTCAGGGGAAATGAGCACAGCAATCCAACCATTGGCGCACAAGGCAAATTGGAAAAAGTAGAAGAAATTCGATTTGAAACCATTTTCCCCGCGCACATTCAGCATAAGGTGTTGCATGCGCTTCACTCATCACATCCCTACGAAGAGGTAGCTTATGACATCTATCCATTAGCCAATGCATTGAACACCGTGGGCAGTGGCATGATTGGTGAACTTGAAACAGCAATGGAGGAAACGCAGTTTCTATCACTGATAAAAGAAAAACTATCGGCAAGCTGCATTCGGCACACTCACCTTCAAGGGCGCAAAGTGAAAAAAGTGGCTGTTTGTGGCGGCTCAGGGAGTTTTTTACTTAAAAATGTCATAATATCGGGCGCTGATTTTTTCATAACATCCGATTTTAAGTACCACGAATTCTTTGATGCAGAGCGCAAAATAGTGATAGCCGACATCGGGCACTATGAAAGTGAACAGTTTACCAAAGATTTGTTGCTTGATTTGCTTATGGAAAAATTTCCTACTTTCGCAGCCCGTTTGTGCAAAACAAACACCAATCCAATAAATTATTTTTAAGCATGGCAAAAGCAGCAGTTAAAGAAGTTCCGGTTGAAGAGCGCCTTCATCAACTATGGAATCTCCAGCAAATTGACACTCAAATTGACAAAGTTCAGATTCTGAAAGGCGAACTTCCGGCTGAAGTAAAAGACCTTGAAGATGAAATTGAAGGTTTAAATACCCGGCTTTCAAACCTAAACGATGAGATTGCAGAATTGGAGCAAGAAGCCCAAAACCGCAAAAATGCCAAAGCTATGGCTAAAGAACTCATCGCGCGCTACGAAAAGCAGCAAAACAACGTAAAGAACAATCGTGAATACGATGCGCTGAGCAAGGAAATTGAATTGCAGAAATTGGAAATTCAGTTGAGCGAGAAAAAGGCAACAGATGCTTCAGTAAAGGTTGATGCCAAGCGCGCTGTTTTGGAAGACACTGAAAAGCTCATCAAAGCCCGTGAAAAGGATTTGAAAACAAAGAAAAAAGAGCTTGAGAAAATAGTTGAAGAAACCGAAAAAGAAGAGCAAGACCTCATCAAAGAATCAGAAAAAGCTGCTAAGAAAGTGGATGAGCGCTTGATGAAAGCATACACCAGAATCCGCAAAGCTTACCGCAACGGCTTAGCTGTGGTTGCAGTTATCCGCGATGCCTGCGGTGGTTGCTACTCAAAAATTCCACCACAGCGCCAAATGGAAATCCGCCAGCGCAAGCGCATCATCACTTGCGAACACTGCGGAAGAATTTTGGTGGACTTCACCACCAGAGAAGCAGAAAAGTAAGCACAAAAGAAAAAATTGAAACGCGCCATTCAGGCGCGTTTTTTATTTGTAATAAACCCAAATAAACTTTCTATTTAGCACCTCACAAATCACCATAAAATGACAAGAGAGGAATGGCTTAGAATAACAGCAGCGCTTGGCGCGGGCGCAATGCTTCCGAAGGGTTTGATGGCACAACTTTTAGCTGATGATGAGTTAAAAAGCAGCCACTTCGGAAAGGATTTTGTGTGGGGGACTGCAACTGCAGCCTACCAAATTGAAGGCGCTTGGAATGTGGATGGAAAAGGCGAAAGCATTTGGGACAACTTCACCCACCGCAAAGGAGGAAAAAAGATAAAAACACGCGAAAACGGTGATGTTGCCTGCGATTTCTACAATCGCTATGAAAGCGATATTGAATTGATGAAGCAAATGAACATTCCTGCATTTCGGTTTTCAGTTGCATGGAGCAGAGTGCTGCCTGAAGGAACCGGAAGAGTGAATCAAAAAGGAATTGATTTTTACAATCAGGTGATTGACAAGTGCCTGAAAGAAGGCGTTGAACCTTGGGTAACCTGCTACCATTGGGATTTGCCACAGGCTTTGCAAGACAAAGGCGGATGGATGAACCGCGAAATCCTTGATTGGTTTGGTGAGTATGTGGATTTGTGCGCCAAAAGTTTTGGCGACCGAGTGAAAAACTGGATGGTGTTCAACGAACCGATGGCATTTACAGGCGGGGGGTATTTAATAGGATTACATGCACCGGGCATTTTCGGCTTCTCAAGTTTTTTGAAGGCTGTGCATCATGCCACCATGTGCCATGGAGTGGGGGGTGAAATCCTTAAAGAACAAGTGAAAAACGGCAACATTGGCACCACTTTTTCTTGTGCTCCAATTGATGCTAAAACAGACCATCCTTTAGACATGAAAGCTGCCGTTAGGGCTGACGTGCTGCTGAACAGAATGTTTGTGGAACCAATTCTGGGTTTGGGTTATCCATCGAAAGACCTCCCCTACCTCCGCAAACTTGAAAAGCACATGAAAGCAGATGACGAACGCAACATGAAGTTCGATTTTGATTTCATTGGCGTGCAAAACTACACCCGCACAGTGGCAAAGTATCTTGGTGTGGTGCCCATCATCAATGGCATCAACGAACCATCCAAAAAATTAGGAGATGTAACCGACATGAAATGGGAAGTTTACCCTGAAGGCATCTACCGGATTTTAAAACAGTTTGCTGCTTACGAAGGCATCAAAAATTTATATGTAACCGAAAACGGAGTTGCTTTCCCTGACACAGTTGAAAACAACGAAGTGCACGACACCAAACGCGTTCAGTTTTTTAAAGATTATCTGAAAAATGTTTTGCGTGCCAAACGCGAAGGTGTTAATGTGAAAGGCTACTTTGTTTGGAGCTTCATGGACAATTTTGAATGGGCTGAAGGCTACCGCCCGCGCTTCGGAATTGTGCACAACGACTTCAATACTCAAAAGCGCATCATCAAAGACAGCGGCAAGTGGTTCACTAAGTTTTTGAATTCCTAATCCCATCCCTAAAATTAGGGATGGCGCATAGCCGTGAGTTTATATAACTTCGTTTGAAACACTTTTTTATGAAAAGCATTGCAATTATACTGTTTGCATCAATGATAACGATGCAAATGTTTGCCGGTGAAGCAGCGGCAAAACTTGAATTTTCACCTTCCGACACCATCGCAGCAACTGCCCCGCTGCCATCAGGCAACAATCCGATTATTGTTACCCAATGGGTAAAAAACATTTCGGGTGGCAACATCATTGTGAAGTGGAACGTTGCAGGCTACAATGGCGAAACCGGTTGGGATTACAAAATTTGCACGCCCGACAGCTGCTTTGATTTTCCACCGCCAATTTCATTTCCCGAAATTTCTTTGGTGGATGGCGATAGTGTGATGCTGGAGTGGAAAGTTATTCCAAATGCATCCACAGGCACTGGCTTTTGCACCTGCAATTTTTGGGTAAAAGGTGATAGCGCACAAAGCAACGTGCGCAACTTCTTGAAAGTGGATGCCACGCATTTGTCATCCATCGCAGCGCAACACATCCAACCATCGGTTGTTGTTTTCCCTAACCCTGCAACTAGTGTATTAAACATTGAAACAAACAACGAGTTTGATGAGCTTACAGTTATCAATCAACTTGGAGAAACTGTGCTAAAAAGCCCGCAAACGAATCAAATTAATGTTTCATTGCTCCCCAAAGGAATCTACTACTGCACATTGGTGAAACGCAACAAAGTGGTTTCAGTGAAAGAGTTTCAGCGATAAACTATCTTCACTGTAAACACAGCGGCTGATGACTGATTTATTAGAGCGCCTGCACACCGAAACCGGCACAGTCCGGCTTCAAACTTTACTCAAAGTTTGCACAGCACACAAAATGCTGGGAGGCGAGGCGGAGCATTACTTCATTGAAACAATTGCGCTGGCAAATCAGTTAAGGCAAGTTGCGCAGCAGGCTAAAGCGCTCATTCACTTTGCACAATTCAAAGACCTTCATGGCGAGCAAGGCAAAGCAAACGAATTGCTGAATGAAGCAATGAAACTGCTTGTTGTCGAACCACTGAATGATGAAACAAATGCACTGCTTGGCGAAGCCCATTTCACTTTGGGTGTGGTGAAGAAAAAACTTCATGCCAACCATCACGCACTGAATGCTTTTGAACAAGCAGTTCGCTTGTTTGAAAAAACAACCGACAGGGACGGACTTGCAAAATCGCTCATCAGGCTTGGTGGAACAAAAAATGAAATGGGCGACATTGAAGGAGCACTGAACGACATTTCAAAGGCGCTGCGCATTGCCGAAGCGCAAAACAACGAGTTCAGAACCTCGCATGCCCACAACAGCTTAGGCAACATTTTTTTCAACCAAGGAAATTTCACCCTTGCGCTGAAACACTTTTTTAATGCACTACCTTTTACTGAAAAAACCGAAAACCATTTGGCAGCAGGAACCTTGCTGCGCAACATTGGAAATGTGTATGCCTTTCAGTCAGATTTAGAGCGTGCCGAAAGCTATCATCAAAAATCGCTGAACAATTACCGTACAGTTGGCAATGAAATTGAAACCATTCATCAACTGGCAAACTTGGGCTCAGTTTTATTGCAGAAAAAAAAGTATCGCGAAGCAAAAAAACACTTGTATGAAGCAGTAGAAATTGCCGATAAAATTGGCGCGCCAAACACTTTGGCATACACTTACTTTTCGCTCGGGCAGGTTTATTTTGAAGAACACAACACTGCATCTGCCCTTGAGCATTTCGAGAAAGCACGCACCATAAACACCGAAACTGACGATAAGCGCAACCTTGCATTAACGCTGAACGGAATTGCGGCAACGTTCATTTTTTCGGGCGAAATAGAAACAGCAGAGCCATATCTGCTGGATGCCATTGAAACCACGCGCGAGGCACAACTTTTAAATGAAGAGAAAGAAACACTGAAACTGCTTTCGGAAGTTCGCAAGCAGCAGAGGCGCTACCCCGAAGCCTTAATGCTTTATGAAAAATATGCAATGCTGAAAGAACAGCTTTTGAATGCCGATAAAATCCGCGAAGCAGAAGCGCTGCAAACACAAATGGCGATTGAAAACAAAGAGAAAGAAATTGAAATTGAACGGCTGCGAAACATTGAATTAAAAACTGCCTACGAGCAACTTAAAGCGGCTCAACACAGATTGATTCAACAAGAAAAACTGGCATCACTTGGGCAACTAACAGCCGGTGTTGCACACGAAATTCAGAATCCGCTGAACTTTGTAAACAACTATTCAGACCTTTCGGTGGAACTGCTGGAAGAGCTTGCCGCTGCAAATGACGATGCCGAGCGCAGCGAAATCATTGAGATGCTTCGTGCAAATCTTACTTCCATTCACAAAAACGGAAACCGCGCGGGCAGCATTGTAAAAAGTATGCTTGAACACAGCAATGCGGGCAAAAGCGAGCGCGTTGCTTCCGACATTAACCATATTCTGCGCGAACATCTTCAGTTTGCCTATTCGGGTTTCAAAGCAGGGAACAGCACTTTTGAATGCGCCATTGAAACTGCCACCGACAATTCCATTCCCGATGTGGTGATTGCACCTTCCGAAATTGGAAAGGCTTTGCTGAACATTTTGAACAATGCATTTTATGCCATGAAACAAAGGGCACTTTCCACCGAAAGTGTTCAACCAAAACTAAGGATTGAAACTTACAATTCGGGCGATGTGCTCCGCATCAAAATATCGGATAATGGCGGAGGCATTGCTGCCGGGCACGAGCAACAAATCTTTGAACCGTTTTTCACCACAAAGCCCACTGGCGAGGGTGTGGGGTTGGGTTTAAGCATTGCAAACGACATTGTGCAATCGCATGGCGGAAACATTGAACTTGAAAACATGGAAGGCGAAGGGGCTGCGTTCACCATCATCATTCCACACGGTTAGTGAAAGAAAAACATATACACCATTGCCGAAACCGACACCGCAAAAAGCAACAAACTTTGCAGGTTGCGCATTGCCAAATCAGGCTTGCGGATGATTACAATGCTCCAAATCATCAAGGCAATAAAAAATAAGCCTACATACATGTAAAACGCTGTTTCCTCATCGGGTCCGAAGCCTTGATGCTCGCGGCTTGCGCCCAAATAAGCAATTTGAAAAAGTGTTCGCGCAACCGAGACAAACAAAAAAATGGATAGGATTTTTATGGTGATGTCAGTAAACTTCATGCTGCAAGATTGCAACAGCGCCAGTTATCAATGAATTTTTTATTCCGAAACGCAACTTTCCATCACCGAATTGAAGAAAACAAACTCCTAAGTTTCTTTTATCATTGCTTCATGCAATCGCGTATTTTCTATTCAGGAATGCTGTTCATTTTCTTCATTCCACTTTGCCTTTTCAGCCAAACCATCACACTCAAAGGCGGAACTGTTCACACAGGCGATGGGAAGGTGATTGAAAACGCTGTGCTGAGTTTCAGCAACGGCATCATCACCCTGCTGGAAACCAACCCAACTTTCAAAACCGATGAAACACTTGGCGAAATCATTGATTGCAAAGGCAAACACATTTACCCGGGGCTGATTGCGCTGAACACTTATTTGGGTTTAAGCGAAGTAGAGTCGGTGCGTGCCACCAACGACCATTACGAAACAGGAACATTTAACCCCAACGTGCGCAGCATTATTGCCTACAACACCGACTCGAAAGTGCTGGGCACTGTGAGCACAAACGGAATTCTTTATGCGCAAATTGTGCCGCAGGGCGGAAGCATTTCGGGCACTTCGAGTGCAGTGAAACTAAACGGCTGGAACTGGGAAGATGCAGCCGAAAAAACCGATGAAGGAGTTTGGCTTTCATGGCCATCCATGTTTACCCGAAAAGGTTGGTGGGGCGAGCCGCAAGGCATGGAACCCAACAAAGACTACGATAAGCAGATTGCAGAACTAAAAGACTTCTTCCGCGAAGCGGCATCCTATCATTACACCGCCACGCACGACAAAAAAAACCTGCGCTTTGAAGCCATGCGCGGGATTTTCAGCAAAGAAAAAACGCTTTATGTGCGTGCAAGCGCAACAAAGGAAATGCTACATGCCATTGATTTTGCAAAAGAGTTTAACCTGAAAATGGCGTTGGTGGGCGCAAAGGAAAGCTGGCGCATTGCCGATGAAATTGCAAAGGCAAACATTCCGGTGATTTTGCATCGCTTGCACGAGTTGCCGGTTTTTGAAGATGACGACATTGACCAGCCCTTCAAAACACCCGCCATGCTCCACAAAGCAGGCGTTCAGTTTGCGTTGTGCATGCCGGGCTTTTGGCAGGTGCGCAACCTGCCTTTTGTGGCGGGCACTGCCGCTGCCTATGACTTAGATAAAGAAGTTGCGCTGAGCAGCATCACTTCCGCTGCTGCCCAAATTTTGGGGTTAGAAAAAACAGGAACGCTGGCTGCGGGGATGAAAGCATCGCTCATTGTTTCGGAAGGCGATGTGCTGGATATGAAAACATCCGTCATCACGCATGCTTTTTTGGAAGGCAAAGCAATTGACCTCAGCAACAAGCAAACGGAACTTTTTGAAAAGTATAAACAGAAGCTCGGCATAAAATAGCCGAGGGCTATTTCACCCTGATGCCCTGCGTAAGCGCCATACATTCGTTGCAGTAAAATTTGCCATCGCAGCCCGTTACACCCGGGCAATCTTGTGTGCAACCCACACTTTTATATTGCTGGCGCAATGCCTCGCTGTAACACGGATGTTTGCCGCAAGAAGAAAAAGCAAGTGCGAGCATAAATGAAAAAACCAGTGCAAGCTTCATGTTGTTGTTGTTTGTTCTTTTTCAAACGAGTGTGCGTTGCGAAGCGTTGCCTTGACTTAATGCAACCTTCACAACTTTCAAAACTGAAGTCTCACACCAACCCCGCCTGCCACGCCTGCTGTGCAAAAAAAATGATGTAATGGAACCGATGCAGGATAAAAATTCATCGTTATTGGCTTTGCACCTAATTGACGGAGGTTTTTTCTTGCTCTATGGATTTTCACCGAGCCAATGGCAATTCCCGGGATAACTGCTGATGTGATTATTATGCCGCCAAACATAAGCATCAATTCTCCAATCGGATTTCCATAAGGATGTTTTTTAGTTTCTTCTGAAAGGTATAGCCCAGCCCCAACCATACCCAGCCCTGCAAGTGCAACACTACCGCAAGCAATCGTAAGCGCTTTGCCTAATCCAAGATTCTTTTCATTTAAAATTGAAACACTTTGGTAAGCAAACATCTCATTGCTCATGCTGCTGCCGTCATTTTTTATGATTCGTCCATCGGCAAATTTGATGGCATACACATCTTTGTTCGGAAGACTAAAAATGCGTTTGTCGCGTTCATCCATTTTTTGAAATCGGATGCCCTTGTTGCTTTTTTCAAGCAGGTTTATTTGATAGGTTCTGCCATCGGTGCGCAGCAGCACGTCCTGTGATTTTACATGGAAGAAACTAATTAGAAAAGTTAGAAGCGGGAAAATAAAATGGGTGTTCATTTGCAGCATTGTGTAATGCAATTTAGGGATGAAAAAAGCGGATGAAAACCACTGTTTCCATCCGCTTAGTTAATAGCTGTTTGCGCGATAGTTTAGTTCTCGCTCACTTTATCTAAAAGCACCTTGCGGCTGAGTTTGAACTTGCCTGTTTTCGGGTCTAAGCCCACCAACTTCACTTTCACCACTTCGTTTTCTTTCAGCACACCTTCCATGGTTTCAAGGCGCTTGTGCGAAATTTCCGAAATGTGCAGCAAGCCTTGTTTGCCGGGCATGAACTCCACAAAAGCGCCATAAGGCATAATGCTCTTCACGGTGGCTTCGTAAACTTCGCCAACTTCGGGCACTGCCACAATGCCGTTTATCCAACGCTGAGCGGCAAGTAAGCCGTCCTGATTTGGCGAGAAAATTTCCACCACACCTTTGTTGCCCACTTCCTCAATAGTAATAGTGGTTCCGGTAACTGCCTGAATTTCTTGAATCACTTTGCCACCGGTGCCAATCACTGCGCCAATGTATTCTTTGTCGATGTTTATCACCACCACGCGCGGAGCATGAGGTTTGTAATCTTCGCGCGGAGCAGCAAGCGTTTTGGTCATCTCGTTCAAGATGTGAAGCCTGCCGCGCTTTGCCTGCTCCAATGCTTCCATCAACACCTGCTGGCTCAAGCCGTCAACTTTGATGTCCATCTGGCAGGCAGTGATGCCGTCCACCGTGCCACACACTTTAAAGTCCATGTCGCCCAGGTGGTCTTCATCGCCCAAAATGTCGGAAAGGATAACGTATTTGCCGCTGCCATCGGTTACTAAACCCATAGCAATGCCGCTCACCGGTTTTTTGATTTGAATGCCGGTGTCCATCAGCGCCAGTGTGCCTGCACAAACGGTCGCCATAGATGATGAACCGTTCGATTCCAAAATGTCGCTCACAATACGAATGGTGTAAGGCACATCGGAAGGCACCACGCTTTGCAATGCCCGAAGTGCAAGGTTGCCGTGCCCAATTTCCCTGCGCCCTGTGCCGCGCGGAACACGTGCTTCACCGGTGCTGTAGCCCGGGAAGTTGTAGTTCAGCATCAAACGTTTTTCTTCGTTAATAACCACACCGTCAACTTTCTGCTGGTCTAATTTTGTTCCAAGGGTAACTGTGGTGAGCGATTGTGTTTCGCCACGCGTGAAGATGGCTGAGCCGTGGGCACCGGGCAGGTAGTCCACCTCTGTCCATATAGGGCGCACTTCATCCATTTTGCGACCGTCCAAACGCTTTCTTTCGTTCAGCATCACTTCACGAACGGCATCTTTGTTCACATCATGGTAGTAATGCGCAATCAACCAAGCATCTTCTTTGGCTTTCTCTTCGCCCACTTCGGCAACGTAAGCAGCCACAAACTCCTCCTCAATTGCAGCAAATTTTTGCTTGCGTAAATCTTTGTTGGCAATGCCTTCGGCAGCAATGGCTTTGTTTCTTTCGTAAGCGAAATCGGTTATCCTTTTCTTTAACTCTAAATCGTGTTTTTCGTGGCTGTAAGTGCGCTTTTCTTTGGTGCCTTTTTCGGCTTCAAACTCGCGAATCACCGCAATGTGTATTTTAATAACATTGTGGGCAAATTCAATGGCAGCCACCATGTCGGCTTCGCTCACTTCTTTCATTTCGCCTTCCACCATCAAAATGTTTTCGGCAGTGGCAGCAATAATCATGTCCATGTCGGTTGCTGCACTTTCGAGTTCGCTCTTCTTGGGGTTGATAACGAACTTTCCGTTGATGCGCGCCACGCGAACTTCGCTCACCGGCTCGGAAAAAGGAATGTCGGAGCAAGCCAAAGCCGCTGAAGCGGCTAAACAAGCCAAGGCATCAGGCAATTCATCGGCATCGGCTGAAATCAACTGCAACATCACCACCACATTGGCGTGGAAATCGCTTGGGAACAAAGGGCGCAAAGCGCGGTCAACCAATCGGCTGGTTAAAATTTCATGCTCATAGGGGCGACCTTCGCGTTTGAAAAATCCACCCGGATATTTTCCTAATGCCGCAAAATTTTCGCGGTATTCCACGGTTAAGGGCATAAAGTCAACGCCCTCTTTAGCGTTTTTGTCGGCACAAACGGTGGCTAACAGCATGGTTTTTCCATACTTCACTACCACGCTGCCATCGGCTTGTTTGGCAAGTTTGCCGGTTTCGATTTCCACTAAGCGACCATCGCCTAAGTCAACCGTTTTTTTGATAACGTTCATCTTAATAATTGTTTTTGTTTAAATAATTCTTGTTTTCTTGTTTAACCACATAGGCACATAGTTTTTTGATATGTTTCAATGATAAGTAGTTGATGTTTGCACTATTTTCTTTTCATACTGTTTGAAAAATTAAATTCAAACAAAGCAGAAAACATAACAATTCAAAATTCCACTCAAATCAAATCCATAAAAACTATGTGTCTATGTAGTTAATTATCTCTGTTTAAAAATTGCCGGATAAATGTTGCAGTTGGTGAAAACCGGCTTTGCCTGTGATAAAAGTGGAAGAAACTCCGGCAAACAAGAATGTAGCATTAGTTTTTTTCTTTTATCGTTTAGCAGTTTCCTCTTTGGCTGCAAAACGCTCATCCATTGGTGAAAAAAGAAAATGGTTGGCAAATCACCAACCATTTTCTCGTTTTTATTACTTACGAATTCCGAGTTTCTCGATTAACGAGCGGTACCCGTTCAGGTTTTTCTTCATCAGGTAGTTCAGCAACCTTCTGCGTTTTCCTACCATAATCAGCAGGGCGCGGGTGTTGCTGTGGTCTTTGCGGTTGGTTTTCAGGTGGTCGCTGATGTGGTTGATGCGGCTGGTGAACAAAGCGATTTGCGCTTCGGTTGAGCCGGTGTTTTTTTCAGCGCCTCCAAACTCTTTGAAGATATTCTTCTTAACTTCTTTAGTTACTTGCATATTTTTCAAAATGGAGCGCGAATATATGTGTTTTTGCGAAAGAAAAAAATTCTGTTCATCGCTTATTGCGCTTCAACCAGTTCGGTGTCGAAAATCAAAGTTGCATTCTGCGGAATAACAGGCGGAAAACCCCTTTCGCCATAACCAAGGTTGGAAGGAATGATTAGCTTGGCTTTACCACCCACTTTCAGCAATGCAATACCTTCATCCCAACCGGCAATTACCTGCCCTCTGCCAAGCTGGAAAGGCAACGGCTGCCCGCGGTCATATGAAGAATCGAATTTCTGACCGTTGGTTAAAGTTCCGGTGTAATGCACTTTTACATTCATTCCGGCAACTGCCTGCGCACCTGTTCCCGGCTGCTCAATCACGTAGTACAAACCCGATGCAGTTTTCTTGGCTTTCGGATAGTTAGCTTTCACAAAAGCGTCAAACTCAGCTTGTGCCTTTTTTGCGGCATCAGCCTTAGCAGCCTGGGCGGCAGCTTGCTTTTGGTTAAAAGCAGCTAAGCCGTCAAACTTTTGCGCCTCATCACCCACACGGATGATGGAAACTTTTTTCATCAACTCGCCATTGGCAACTGTGTTCACCACATTCATGCCCTCAACAATCTTGCCAAAAACAGTGTGCTTTCCATCCAGCCAAGGTGTTTCCTTGTGTGTGATAAAAAACTGAGAACCGTTTGTTCCCGGTCCGGCATTTGCCATAGATAAAACACCCGGTCCATCATGGCGCAAACTTGGGTCAATTTCATCTTCAAATTGATAGCCGGGTCCGCCCATGCCATTGCCCTGCGGGCAACCACCCTGAATCATAAACTGAGGGATGCAACGGTGGAAGGTAAGTCCATCATAGTATGGTGTTCCGGCAGGCTTAGCGTTATTTTTCATCTTACCTTCTGCCAAAGCCACAAAGTTGCCTACCGTCATAGGAACTTTTTTGAATTCTAAAGCAATTACCATGTTGCCTTTGTCGGTTTCAATTTGCGCGTAAAGCCCGGGAGTTTCGCGCCAGTTTGTGTTTTCCTGCATTGTTGTTGTTGGTTGTGTTTCTGTTGTTTGATTAAGTGCTTCCGATAAAGTGGCGGTTGGGTTGCTGTTGCCTGCATTGCACGAAACAAAAGCTCCTGCAAAAAGCAGCATGACAACCATGTTGTTTGTTTTCTTCATAATTTGATAAAGATTTGGTTTTGAAATTTGCGATAGACTGAGCATGTGCAACATTAGTTTAAAAATCCGATTGAGCGCTTTGAACTCATTTGAAACCCTCGAAAGGTATGTTGTAGAAATCTAACTCGTTAGCGGTGTTCACAGCCTGAGCCTGAACAACTAAGCGGTTTACATAAATTGAGGCAGTGCCTTTCACGGCATATTTCGCAACCGATGACCCAATGGAACTAACACCATCGAAGGCAACCGTTGAATCGGAAGTGAATGAAGCTTGCGAAATCAGTACAAATTGTGCGCTATCCTTCAATGTGTAAACCATTGAAATGGTTTGCCTATCCACTTTGGTAACTTTCACTCTGTCATAGTTCACATAAGGTGTTGGTGCTTTGTAAGTACCCTCAAATGCTGCCGCACGGTCAGGTTCATCTTTACATGATGTAATCAGCGACACGAAAGCCAACGCCAACAATATGTGTTTACTCATAACGAATGTAATTTATGCGATGGCTTAAGCTACCAATTCGCCCTTAAGCACTTTTGCAACTGTTTCACCAATTTCGGCAGGCGAAGCCACCACATTCAAGCCACATTCAGCCATAATTTTCATTTTGGCAGCAGCAGTGTCATCTGCACCACCAATGATGGCTCCGGCATGTCCCATCCTGCGACCCGGAGGAGCCGTTTGTCCTGCAATAAATCCAACAACCGGCTTTTTATTTCCATTGGCTTTTATCCAGCGTGCAGCATCAGCTTCGAGGCTACCGCCAATTTCACCAATCATAATGATAGCTTCAGTTTCAGGGTCATTCATAAACAACTCCACAGCTTCTTTAGTGGTTGTTCCAATAATGGGGTCGCCACCAATGCCAATGGCTGTGGTGATGCCCAAACCTGCTCTCACCACTTGGTCGGCAGCTTCGTAAGTCAAGGTTCCCGATTTTGACACAATACCTACATTTCCCTTTTTGAAAACAAAGCCGGGCATAATGCCAACTTTTGCTTCTTCGGGTGTAATCACTCCGGGGCAATTAGGACCAATGAGGCGCGAGTTGCGCGAACTCAAATAGCTTTTCACCCTAACCATATCCTGCACTGGGATGCCCTCGGTGATGGCAACAATCAGTTCAATGCCTGCATCGGCTGCCTCCATGATGGCGTCAGCGGCAAATGCAGGTGGAACAAAAATAATGCTAACGTTAGCGCCCTCTTTATCGCGGGCATCTTTCACAGTGTTGAAAACAGGGCGTTCAAGGTGCTTTTCCCCGCCTTTGCCGGGTGTTACCCCACCAATCACATTTGTTCCATACTCAATCATTTGTGATGCATGGAATGTTCCTTCTTTCCCGGTGAAGCCCTGCACCACCACACGTGAACTCTTGTTTACTAATACACTCATCCTACTTTTAGATTTTTGATTTTTGAATTATGATTTTGTCTGATGTCTAATTACTATTTACTGATTACTAATTACTCAATATTCAATACTTTGCTCTTAGTCGAAGATCTTTAAAAAAGTCGGAGGCGAATATAAAATCAAAAAGTTCACCTGAGGTGATTTGCATGATTTCATTCTTGTTGCCTTCCCAATACTTAAGTCCATCGTGCAAGAACAAAACTTTATCGCCAAAACCCATCACACTGTTCATGTCGTGGGTGTTTATCACTGTGGTCATGTTGTACTCTTGTGTAATTTCCCGAATCAACTCATCCACCACCAAAGATGTTTTGGGGTCTAAACCCGAATTAGGCTCATCACAAAACAGGTACTTTGGATTGTTGACAATGGCACGCGCAATGCCCACCCGCTTTTTCATTCCACCCGAAAGTTCGCCCGGATACTTTTTATTAGTGCCGGTCATGTTCACGCGCTTCAAACAAAAATTTACCCTGTCAATTTTTTCAGATTCGGTTTTGTTGGTGAACATATCCAATGGAAAACGGATATTATCTTCCACCGTCATGGAATCGAACAAAGCTGTTCCCTGAAAAAGCATTCCAAACTCTTGCCTTATGGCTTTCTTGGATTTGAAGTCCATTTTCCCAATGTCGCGACCATCATAAAGAATAGTTCCTGAATCAGGCTCAAACAAGCCAACCAAACACTTCAGCGTAACCGTTTTTCCGGAACCGGATTTACCAATAATCAAGTTGCACTTACCAGCCTCAAAAACAGTGCTGATGCCTTTAAGCACCTGCTGTGTGCCAAAACTTTTTTTAAGGTCAATAATTTCAATCATAGCAGCAGGAAGGCAACAAGAAAGTTTACAATAATTACAGCAACACTGCTTTGCACCACCGCCTGTGTGCTGGCATTTCCAATTTCAACTGCGCCACCCGTTACTGTGTAGCCTTTAAAGCAGGCAATGGATGCAACAATAAAAGCAAAAAGCACCGACTTGATGAACATGATGAATAAATCATAGCTCTTCATGGCATCTTGCACACCACGAACATATTCACTTGTGGTGTAGAAACCACCTAAAACACCCGCGAGCCAACCACCTAAAATTCCAAGAAAAACACTTATCACCACCAGCATCGGAAACATAAAGACAGCTCCCATAATTTTCGGACCAATGAGGTAGGAACGCGTATTCACACCCATAATTTCATAAGCATCAATTTGCTCGGAAATACGCATGGTGCCAAGCTCACCCGCAATGTTTGAACCCACTTTACCTGCAAGCAGCAATGCGCTCAATGTTGGCGCCAATTCAAGAATCATAGACTTCCGCACTATGGAACCCATCCACCACATCGGCACTAACGAAATGCTACGCAGTTGATAAGAAAATTGCACTGAAGTAACCGCACCCATAAAAAGTGAAATGATGGCGATGATGGGTAAAGAGCCAATTCCAATGCTATAGCACTGGCGCATGGTTTCTAACCAATACATCCTTGCCTTTTCAGGCTTGGCAATAGCCGCGCGCATGAGTAAAAGATATTCGCCAAGTGCAGTAAATGCTTTCAACATAGAGCGCGGCTAAAATAGAAATTTGGGTAAGTTGGGAGGATAATAAAGTGTGGCGCTGCTTCGCAGCGCCACACCAAAACCTTTTTAATACTATGCTTCGCTTTCAGCTTTCTTTTTTGAAGCCTTGGGCGTAATGGTCAATTCTTGTGCTTCCTTGTTCAGGTCAACCAAAAATGTGTCGCCCGGTTTTGCGGTGGCACGAAGGATTTCTTCCGCCAACGGGTCTTCCAAATACTTTTGGATGGCACGATGTAAAGGTCTTGCTCCATAAGCAGGGTCATAACCTTTTTCGGCAAGAAAATCTTTTGCCGCATCGGTGAGTTTAATTTCAAAGCCTAAATCTTTCAAGCGCTTCACCACATCTTTCAAAGCAATGTCAATGATTTTGTGGATACTTTCTTTTTCGAGGCTATTGAAAATAATTACATCATCAATACGATTCAAAAATTCGGGCGAGAAAGTGCGCTTCAATGCTTTTGAAAGCACATTTTTTGAAATTTCATCGCTTTGTTCGGTTTTAGATTTTGTTGCAAAACCAACACCCGTTCCAAAGTCCTTCAAATCACGCGCACCGATGTTTGATGTCATGATGATGAGCGTGTTTTTGAAGTCCACTCTCCTACCCAACGAATCAGTGAGTATGCCATCATCAAAAACCTGCAACAGAATGTTGAACACATCAGGATGCGCTTTTTCAATTTCATCTAACAGCACCACCGAATATGGTTTTCTGCGTACACGCTCGGTAAGTTGCCCGCCTTCTTCATAACCCACATATCCCGGAGGCGCGCCAATCAAACGGCTCACGCTGAACTTCTCCATGTATTCGGTCATATCAATGCGGATGAGCGCATCTTCGCTGTCGAACATATAGCGCGCAATGGCTTTGGCAAGTTCCGTTTTGCCCACACCGGTGGGTCCTAAAAAGATGAAAGTTCCAATTGGCTTTTTCGGGTCTTTCAAACCCACACGGTTGCGCTGAATGGCTTTGGTAACTTTCACTAAAGCATCGTTCTGCCCAATCACTGCGCCTTGCAACTCCTGCGACATGTTCAACAATTTGTTGCCCTCGCTTTGCGCCACTTTGCTCACCGGAATTCCGGTCATCATTGCCACCACTTCAGCAATGTCATCATCGCTAACTGGATAACGCTTGGTCTTCGACTCCTCATCCCATTGATTTTTGGCTTTTTCCAATTCCTCAATTAGGCGCTTTTCGGTGTCGCGAAGTCTTGCAGCCTCCTCATACTTTTGGCTTTTCACCACTTGGTTCTTTTCAACTTTAATGTCCTCGATTTGCTTTTCGAGCTCAATAATGTTTTTGGGAACATGTATATTTTTCAAGTGAACGCGCGCGCCCACTTCGTCCATCACATCAATGGCTTTGTCAGGCAGGAAACGGTCAGTGATGTAGCGCGTGCTTAGCTTCACACACGCTTCAATAGCATCTTTTGAATAAGTTACATTGTGGTACTCTTCATATTTCGGGCTGATGTTTGTAAGAATTTGAACAGCTTCTTCAGGCGAAGGCGGGTCAACCATCACACGCTGAAAACGTCTGTCTAATGCTCCATCTTTTTCAATATACTGACGATATTCATCTAAAGTAGATGCGCCAATACACTGTAACTCGCCACGTGCCAATGCCGGTTTGAAAATGTTTGAAGCATCCAATGAGCCTGTTGCACCACCGGCACCGACAATGGTGTGGATTTCATCAATGAACAGAATCACATCGCGGTTCTTTTCCAGTTCGTTCATGATGGCTTTCATGCGCTCTTCAAACTGTCCGCGATATTTTGTTCCGGCAACCAAAGCCGCCAAATCCAACATCACAATGCGCTTGCCAAATAACACACGGCTCACTTTCTTTTGAATGATGCGCAACGCCAAACCTTCTACCACAGCGGTTTTACCCACACCCGGCTCGCCAATCAAAATCGGGTTGTTCTTTTTTCTGCGCGAAAGAATTTGCGACACGCGCTCAATTTCATTTTCTCTGCCCACAATGGGGTCAAGCGCACCCTCCTCTGCCAAATGCGTTACATCTCTGCCGAAGTTATCCAGCACAGGTGTTTTCGACTTGGTGTTGCCGGGCTTTTTGCTTTGCGGAGGTTGATTGTATCCCCGGCTTCTTTCTTCATCAAACTCCTCATCGGGTGGGTCGTTAGGCATTTCAAAACGCACATTGTTTTCAGCAATGCCATTGGTTTTCACTGCTTCAAGTTCGGCTTTAAACACATCATAATCAATGTCGCGCTGGCTGAGCAATGCTGTAACAATGTTGTCTTTGTTTTTCAAAATAGACATCAGCAAATGCTCCGTTCCAATCACATCACTCTTCATCACTTTTGCCTCAAGCACAGTGATTTTTAAAATCTTCTCCGCCTGTTTAGTAAGCGGAATAGAATTCGGGTTAAAAACGCCCTTTGCAGTTTTGTCCTTAATTGAATCTTCAATCACCTTGCGAATCATCACAGGGTCAAGTTCCAAACTTCGCAGCGCTTTAATTGCCAAGCCATCGCCATCGCGAATCAAACCAAGCATCAAATGCTCAATGCCAATGAAATCGTGATTTAAACGCAGCGCTTCTTCGCGGCTGTAGCCGATTACTTCTTTTACCTTCGGTGAGAATTTTGCTTCCATGTTTTCTTCCTTTCAAAAATTAAACCGCCTTTATGAATTTGCCGTTTTGACGAACTCCTGCTTCAAAAATTGCAAACTACTTCGCTTTTCAAAGCCTTAATCATTTCAACTGCAATGTTAAGACGATATTATTACTTCAATAGTGCACGAATGTTTTTAAAAATGATGGAACAAACAAAGTGGCGAACAGGTTTTCGCATTAAACAAAATAACATAATAGATTGCATAGCATTTTTTTTAAGACAACGGAACAAGTACGAGGGGACGTGGGGAAAAGGATGATGTGCGAAGGCAAAAGCAATATGATTTTGCGATTTCAAACCGATTGCCATATATTCGCAGCCCAATTTTTTAACGAGGGAGTTCCGATGAGGGACGTCAGCACCTCAAAAAACAGCTATCATGGCAAAAGAAATTTCAACGTTTATTAAGCTGCAGGTGAAAGGTGGTCAAGCCAATCCTGCTCCGCCAATTGGTCCTGCCTTGGGTTCAAAGGGTGTGAACATCATGGAGTTCTGCAAGCAGTTCAATGCACGCACGCAGGACAGAATGGGCAAGGTGCTTCCGGTGGTTATCACTGTTTACACCGACAAAAGTTTCGATTTCATTATCAAAACGCCTCCTGCACACAACCTTTTAATGGAGTTGACTAAAAAGACAGCTGGCTCTGCCGAACCAAACCGTAAAAAAATCGGTGCCGTTTCATGGGATGTGATTCGCAAAGTGGCAGAAGAAAAAATGCCCGACCTGAATTGTTTCACCATTGAAAGCGCCATGAGCATGGTTGCCGGTTCTGCAAAAAGCGCAGGCTTCACGATTGAGGGAAAAGCTCCTTGGGAAAACTAATTGATTGATGATTTATTAGTGATGATTGATGATTCAACATCGCTCAATTAAGTCAGTTAAATTCCAAACAATTATCATTAGAAAATAATCAATAATCATTTTCAAAACCGTGGAAGAGGTGGTTTCGCCTCGTTTGCACCACACAAAATTTCATTAACATGAAAATTACAAAAAAGAGAAAAGCGGTAGCGAGCAAAGTTGAAAAAGACAAGCTCTATTCGCTGGAGGCGGCTTCTGCCTTGGTAAAAGAAGTGAACACTGCAAAGTTTGACGCTTCAGTTGACTTGCACATTGCATTGGGTGTTGACCCTAAGAAAGCCGACCAAGCCATTCGCGGCACTGCTGCGCTACCACACGGAACCGGCAAAACCAAAAAAGTATTGGTGTTGACCACTGCCGACAAAGAAGATGAGGCTAAAAAAGCCGGAGCTGATTTTGTGGGCTTGGAAGACTACGTTCAAAAAATTGAAGGCGGTTGGATTGAATTTGATGTGGTGATTGCCACGCCAAACGTGATGGCGAAAATTGCCAAAATCGGTAAAATTTTAGGACCAAGAAACCTGATGCCAAACCCAAAATCAGGAACAGTTACACCTGAAGTTGGCAAGGCGGTTGAAGAGGTTAAAAAAGGAAAGATTGCTTTCAAAGTGGATAAGTTCGGTATCGTTCACACCTCTATCGGTCGTGTGAGTTTTTCACCGGTGCAGATAAATGAGAACGCTTCTGCCTTGTTGCAGGTGCTTTCAAAAATGAAGCCCGCCACTGCAAAAGGTATTTATTTTAAAGGTATCAGCATGGCAAGTACCATGAGCCCGGGCATCAATGTTGATTACAAAACTGTTGCCGGACTGTAATTTGTTCACTTCCTAAAAATTTGAAATCATGACAAAATCAGAAAAAACACAAGAAATACAAGTGCTGAAAGAAAAGTTCAGCAATACACAATACTTTTATTTAACCGATTCTTCATCGCTGAATGTGGAAACCATTAACAGGTTTCGCAGGCTGTGCTTCAACAAAGGGGTTGAGTACCGCGTGGCAAAAAACACTTTGGTGCGCAAGGCATTGGAGCAAATTGAAGGCGGAACTTACGAAGAGGTTTATCCATTGTTGCACGGTGTAACCGGCATCATGTTTGCCACCGAAGGTGCAGTGCCTGCGAAACTTTTGAAAGAGTTTCGCGAGAAAACCGACAAGCCCGTTTTGAAAGGTGCTTACATTGACAGTGCAGTTTTCGTTGGCGACAATCAGTTGGAAGCATTGGCTGCCCTGAAGAGCAAAAACGAACTCATTGGCGATATCATTGGTTTGTTGCAATCGCCTGCCAAAAACCTTATCAGCGCTTTGCAAGGTTCTTCGGGTCAGAAGATTGCAGGCTTGGTGAAAGCTTTGGAAGAAAGAGCACAGTAATTCATCGGACATACTTATTGAGATACGCCACCGCAAAACGGTGGCGTTTTTTTATTCCTTAAAGTGTGTAGATTTTGAGTTTATGCAATCAAAAAATCACCTTAGCGCGAACAATACATCATCATGAAACTCCAACATATCGCATTTTGCCTTTTCCTTGCTGCATTAACCTCCTGCAACCATTCGGCAGACCCTGCAAAAGATGAGGGCAAAACCTTGCCAACAGAAACAGAAGTTGCCATTCCAGACAATAGCTTTAACGCATTAGATTGGGCAGGGAGCTACAGTGGCATTTTGCCATGCGCTGACTGCGAAGGGGTTGAAACAGCAATTACCATCACCAAAAACCTTGACTATTCGCTAACGAGCCTTTACCAAGGAAAAAACGCAAAAAAGTTTGAGCAAAAAGGCAAGTTTGAATGGAATGCAGAGGGCAATAAAATTACTTTGCAGGGGCTTGAAAACGCCCCAAACATCTTTTTAGTGGGCGAAAATCAACTCATTCAGTTAGACCTAAACGGGAATAGAATAACCGGAAATCTGGCGGCAAAATACACACTGCAAAAAGTGGATAGCGGAGAAAATCGGTCAGCGCCAAAAGATGCCATCAGCGTACAAACTGTAAACAAACCCATCACTGAAACTAAATGGTGGATTGTGGAATTGATGGGCAAGCCGATTGAAAAAAACGAGCGTTACTTCTTTCAATTAGGTGCAGAAAAAAATAATGTTTCAGCCAAAGCAGGCTGCAACACCATTGCCGGCAGGTTTGAAATTTTTGAAGATAACCGCATTGTATTCAGCAAAATGTTCAGCACAAAAATGGCATGTGAAAACATGGACGATGAACAAACATTGATTGATGTGCTGAAAAATGCAGAAAGCTACTATCTGAACGGTAACACCCTGCAACTAAACAAAGCGCGTATGACGCCATTGGCAAAATTTGAGGCAGAACAATAGCGAATTGCTACCGGAGATAAAGTCTCAAACCATACATTCGCCCGCGTTTTGAAAAAAAGATTAGAACTTCTTGGTGTTAGCGAGGGTGCAGTGTATATGCTCATAGCTACTTTCAGTTTTTCACTAATGAACATCTGCATAAAAAAGGTAACGCACATTCCGCCAATGGAGGTCGTGTTTTTCAGGTGTTTTACGGCAATGGTTGTTGCGTTGGGTTTCCTCAGGGCACGAAAAATTGATTGGAAAGGAAGCAACCGAAAACTACTTTTCCTGCGTGGCTTATTTGGCACAATGGCGCTTTATACGTTTTTCCTCACCATCCAAAACATACCTTTAGCAAGTGCGGTAACTATTCAATACCTATCGCCAATTTTCACCACTGTTATTGCAGTTTTTTTGCTGGGTGAAAAAGTGAAAATTTTCCAATGGACTTTTTTCGCCATTTCATTCAGCGGAGTAGTGCTGATGCATCAATCCGATGAAAGAATCTCAACCGAGTTTCTACTGATTGGTTTTTCATCGGCACTATTCTCGGCATTTGCTTACAACATGGTAAGGAGTTTGCGGGCAAAAGAAAATGAACTTGTTGTGGTGTTACATTTCCAAATTTTTGGTGCTGCAGTGGGCTTTGTGCTTATGCTGTTTAACTGGCTAACACCCACATGGATTGATGGAATATACCTTTTGCTGACCGGCATTTTCACACACATAGGTCAAACTTACCTCACCAAAAGTTTGCATCGCGAACGGGTGGCAAATGTTTCCATACTCAACTACACAGGCTTGGTTTATGCGTTGATTTTCGGCTTTGTGTTTTTTGGTGAAAACTTTTCGATAATCACCCTTTCTTCCATTGCATTGGTGGTGGCGGGTGTTGTGCTGAACTTAGTTTTTACCGCAAGCGCTAAAGATAGTCGCTGATGAATTGCAGCAATCGTCCACCAAAGACCATAATGCCTACAATTACGGAAAACATTGCAGCAAGCAAGACAGCGCCTGCTGCCACATCTTTGGCTTGCTTTGCAAGCGGGTGAAATTCAGGACTTACTAAATCAATACATTTTTCAATGGCGGTGTTTACCATTTCCAATGAAAAAACAAGTGCAGCAATCAGCAACACCGAAAGCCACTCCGCAAGTGATATTTCAAAAAACCACGCAAAGAATACAACTGTAACAAATGCAACAAGGTGAATTCTGAAATTCCGCTGAGTGCGCAACACAAATGCAATTCCATTCATGGCAAATCCGAAACTGTGAAGAAGTTTTATCACTATAGCAACAAATGAGCAATGCAATTAACCAAACTAAACTCCGCGCAACTTTATCAGATATTGTTCAAGCTCAGCTTCGGTTTTAAACTTCACTTCGCGTGCTTTACTGCCGAGGTTTTCACCCACAATGCCGGCTTCTTCTAATTGGTCCATCAATCTGCCCGCGCGGTTGTAACCCAATTTCATTCTGCGCTGAATCAATGAAGTGGAGCCCATCTGGTTTTGAACAATTACACGCGCAGCATCTTCAAACAATTCATCGCGCTCCCCATCCGAAAAGAAATCATCATCACCGCTTTTCTCCCCTTTCGGGTCAATGTATTCCGGCAATTCAAAAGCAGTTGGATAACCAAGTTGGTCGGCAATGAAGTTTTTAATCAACTCCACCTCAGGCGTGTCAACAAAACCACACTGCAGGCGCAACATATCGCTTCCCACACTTAACAGCATATCACCGCGACCAATCAACTGTTCTGCTCCGCCTTGGTCAAGAATAGTTCGCGAGTCAATTTTTGAAGATGTTTTAAATGCAATACGTGCAGGGAAGTTTGCCTTAATGGTTCCGGTGATAATGTTTACCGAAGGACGCTGTGTTGCCAAAATCAAATGTATGCCAATGGCGCGCGCCAACTGCGCCAATCGCGCAATAGGCATTTCCACTTCCTTGCCGGCTGTCATAATCAAATCGGCAAACTCATCCACCACCAACACAATGTATGGCAGAAACTTGTGCCCTTGCAGCGGATTCAGTTTGCGGGAAATGAATTTTGCATTGTATTCTTTCAAATTGCGTACACCTGCTTTTTTCAGCAAGTCGTAACGCTGATCCATTTCCACGCACAAAGCATTTAAAGTAGTTACCACCTTTTTAGTGTCGGTGATAATGGCATCTGCTTCACCCGGAAGTTTTGCGAGGAAATGTTTTTCCAACGCTTCGTAAATACTTAACTCGACCTTCTTAGGGTCAACCAACACAAACTTTAACTGCGATGGATGTTTTTTGTAGAGCAGCGACACAATAATAGAGTTAATGCCCACCGATTTCCCTTGCCCTGTTGCGCCAGCCATCAGCAAGTGCGGCATCTTAGCAAGGTCGGCAACATAAATTTCGTTGCTGATGGATTTGCCCAAGCAAATCGGCAAATCGGCAGAAGTGTTTTGAAATTTTTCACTTGAAAGCAGCGAGCGCATCGAAACCACTTCTTTGTTGTGGTTAGGAACTTCAATGCCTATGGTTCCCTTGCCCGGTATGGGCGCAATGATGCGAATGCCAAGCGCAGCAAGACTCAACGCAATATCATCTTCCAGATTTTTGATTTTAGAAATTCGCACTCCTGGCGCAGGCACTATTTCATAAAGCGTAACGGTGGGTCCAATCGTTGCCTTGATTTTTGAAATTTCAATCTGATAATTGTTGAGCGTGGCAATGATTTGATTTTTGTTTTGCTCCAACTCATCTTTATCCAAAGTCATTTTCTCGCCACCGTGTTCTTCTAACAAACCAAGCGTTGGGAATTTATAGTTCGATAAATCTTCGGTGGGGTCGTAAGGTGTGGTGAGCGAATTGGTTTGCTCCACCTCTGGCTCATCAATGGCTTCGGCAATATCCAAATCCATTTCTTCTCCATCTTCTTCCTCGTCTAAATTGTGTATGATTTTGTTTTGAGGTTCGTCAATTTCTTCCACCTCAAGCGTTAAATCATTTGGCTTTGCAATAGCCTCTTCAAGGTTATCTTTTCCAAAAATGTTCTCACTGCTATCGCGAAAATCATCATACTTTCCTGCAACAAAGCCCGCTCCTTTTTCACCCTTCAATTCAGGCTCGATTTCTGCTTTTGGCTTTGGTTTGAACCAGTTCAGCATGTTGCCGAAACTGATGTTGTAGATAGCTACTGCAATCATCAACGCACTCACCGCCAATGTTGCCACCACTCCCGAATTTCCAATTAAACCTGTCAGCCATCCATAGTTGCCCGTGAGAAAATTGCCTACACCACCGCCCCAAGCCAAAACAGAGGTTGGGAAGAAATTATGATTAACGAAAGCAAGCGTTGACGAAACCCAAACGGCTATCACGCTGCCATAAACACTCAGGCGCAGCACATTGAAAATCTTTTTCTGCACCAACAAGTTGAACCCGGCAGAAAAGAAAATTCCTGCAACAATAAATGATGAAAAGCCAAAAAGCTGATTAAAGAAAAAGTTTGCAAGCACCGCACCCAGCCTTCCTAAAGCATTCTTCACTTTCACGGAACTATCAGCAAGCGTTTCTATAGAATTTCCATGCAGCAGCGATAAATCTTGCTCTACTGTGAAAAGAAATGAGCCGATGGCAACCGCTAAAACAAAAGAGAATAGCAACAAAAACAGACCTGCAATTTTTGTGGCGCGACCATCTTTCCAAAATGAAGGCTCAGCTTCCACAGCAGTGAAATCTTCCTTCTTCTTTTTGGGCGCAGCTTTCTTCTCTGTCTGCTCTTTTTCCTTCTTGGCTTTAACCGGCTTTTCTTCCAATATCAATTCGTTTGGCTCCGGCTCAACAGCGGCAGACTTTTTCTTCTCTTTGAAGGTGTTGGTGAAAATTACTTCTTCCATAGATTTTGCAACGTGCCGAAATTTCGGTGTTTATGGTTTTTAATAGGGTGAATACCATTGAAACGATATGAACAGGAAAAAAATTGTGTCTAAAAACAATACAGGGGTTGGAAAAAATTGAAAATCGAATACATTTGCGCCCCCGTTGCCTCAGTGGCGGAATTGGTAGACGCGCACGACTCAAACTCGTGTTTCGAAAGAAGTGGGGGTTCGATTCCCTCCTGGGGCACTTGACGAGAAACTATAGAAAACTATATTTGCCATCCGTTCTTTAAAAGTTTAATGCAAGAGCAGCTCAGTTCCCCGATAGCAATCGGGATAAAGTCCGAGCACCACCTTGCACTAAATTTTCAAAATATTTCTTCTTGAAATATTTTCGTTCTTTATTATTCAAGTTTATGCGGGAGTAGCTCAGTTGGTAGAGCGCCACCTTGCCAAGGTGGAGGTCGCGGGTTCGAGCCTCGTCTCCCGCTCTGATTTAAGCAAAAGGCTTGAGCAAAAACTCAAGCCTTTTTAGTTTTGAAATGTTGCCGCGGTGGTGGAATCGGTAGACACGCAGGACTTAAAATCCTGTGGCCATTACAGGCTGTGCGGGTTCAAGTCCCGCCCGCGGTACTAAACATCAAAATGTTTACCACTTACATTTTGTTCTCTCCTTCACACAATCGTTTTTACATCGGCTCTTGTGAGGATGTTAGTTTGCGCTTACAACGCCATAATCAAGGTGGAGTTCCTTCCTCCAAACCTTTCAAACCTTGGGTTTTAGCTTTCACTGAATCTTTTCAAACTCGCGCTGAAGCTGTAAAGCGTGAAAAAGAAATTAAAGCTAAGAAAAGCAGAAAATTTATTGAGCGGTTGGTGGAATCAGTAAACACGTCCCGACCTTAAAGTCGGGATGTCCATTACAGGCTGTGTCCCGATTTCAATATCGGGACCCGCGGTACTAAACATCAAAATGTTTACCACTTACATTTTGTTCTCTCCTTCACACAATCGTTTTTACATCGGCTCTTGTGAGGATGTTAGTTTGCGCTTACAACGCCATAATCAAGGTGGAGTTCCTTCCTCCAAACCTTTCAAACCTTGGGTTTTAGCTTTCACTGAATCTTTTCAAACTCGCGCTGAAGCTGTAAAGCGTGAAAAAGAAAT